>Ga0114999_10000047_pt1 | contig 146154 bp, 117 predicted proteins | sample ArcticOcean_MG_C_3_FD_89820 | JGI IMG/M metagenome (GOLD analysis project Ga0114999, IMG submission 89820) | Marine microbial communities from western Arctic Ocean - ArcticOcean_MG_CB8_126 | ecosystem: Environmental > Aquatic > Marine > Oceanic | place: Arctic Ocean: Canada Basin | collected...
GGCGTCGTACGACCCCCTTCTGCATTCGGGATCACCGCCGGCTCGCCCCCTTCTACCACTGCCACGCATGAGTTCGTTGTGCCCAAGTCTATCCCAATGATCTTGCCCATGTAATTTGCTCCTCCAGTTCCGTATGATGTAGCAGGGCGAAACCCCATATGAACCCTTTTTAGTTTCGCTGCTACCTTGAATCGCTGTTTCGTAGTCTCCTAGTTTCCTCACTCTCCTGCCGGCTGCCGTGATACAATCACTTTGGCGGGTCGAAGCACTTTTTCATGAAGCCGATAGCCTTTTTCCACAACTTCAATTACGGTATCTGCCGGGCGGTCGTCCCGTTCAACAGCCATAATAGCTTCATGTTGCATCGGATCAAAAGGTGCTTCGACGGATTCAATTTCAGACAATCCTGCTTTTTTAAGGGTATCCTGCAATTGCTGCTGAATCATCTCGACACCCTGGGCAAAAGACTTGGTTTCTTCCGATGTCTGCGGTGCCTGTAAAGCACGCTCAATATTATCCAGGGTGGGCAAAAGTTGAGATATTAAAGATTCTCCGGCATTCTTGACCAACATGCTGAATTCCCGACCGGTACGTTTTTTATAATTGTCGAATTCGGCAGCCAGTCGCATCCAGCGATCTTTATTGAGCTGAGCCTCTTCCGTCATACGCTCCACCACGTCAACTTCCTCAACTTCCTCAACTTCCTCTGGTCGTTCTTCCGTTTCGGTATTCGTATCATCGCTTGCATCCGAATGGGCATCATCAGACGACGATTCGATGTCCGCAGCTGAAATTTCGGCGTCCTCTTGCGGTGTGACCGATTCGATGTCAGGCGTATGCTCTTTTTCCATTACAGTAACTACCTCCAAGCTTATAAAATAGGTCTATTATTTTTTTGATAAATTAGATAATAATTACGCATTTTATATAATATGCACAACAAAGCGCCTAATCCGACAACTTCCCTGATAATAACAGGAAAGAAAGGCATAGGCGCCGTAGTAGAATTAAGAGAAGCGGGTGTAATAATTCGCGTCCGCTTCGAAAGTTAACTCACCTTTAATACAGTAAGTCAACGTAGGCTACTGATGTTTCCGTTCCTTACACAACGTCAGTTAGACAAACATAGTGTTCAAATATCGTGCAGTATAACCCACAACAGAAATTAGGCGGGGATAAGGCATTCTTGTCGGTCCGATCACACCGATAATACCCGTCACATCGCCTATCCGATAGGTCGATGTGACCACGCTGCATGATTGTACTTCGTCTTTATTGTGTTCTTGACCGATTGTTACCGCAACATCGTTTCCATGATTGCGTTCCTGGAGCCAGTGAGCGACTGTTCGCTTGTGCTCCAGGAAATCTAATAGAGAAGATAATTTTGTATTGGTATAATCCTTTGAAAATTCAGGTTGGGAGACAATATGCGTCGTTCCGCCGATGTGCGTTTGTTCATCTTCACGGAAATCGAATAGATAATCAGAATATTGGATAAATAACTGAATGATCTTTCTGTTTGCCTGCGCTGAATCTTGCAACCGTTCATCGAACTGCTCTTTAATCTCTCGCAGCGAACAACCGTTTAATCGCTCATTTAGAAAACGAATCGCCTCATTGAGTTCCTTGGCTGGGATCTTTGAGTCCAGCTCCGCCACAATATTTCTGACCAGTCCTGACGTCAACACAAGTACCAACAAGACCTTGCTGTCTGATACCGGTATTAATTCCAGCCTCTGAAATTGGGCCTCATAAAGTTTAGGGGCCAGCGCCACGCCGACTTCTTTGCAGACCATACCGAGAATCTGTGCCGTATGACTCAAAACTTCCTGAACGTTTTGCCATTCCCCTTCCAATTCCTGATGGATACGCTGTCTATCTTTTTGTTGGATCGGCCGTAACTGCAATAGGGTATCGACATAATACCGATACCCTTTATCCGTAGGTATGCCGCCAGCAGATGAGTGAGGCCGAGAGATGTAACCGGATTCTTCAAGATCTACCATTGTATTCCGAATTGTTGCGGAACTAACCCCTACAAGAGAGCGATGTGCAATAGATTTTGATCCCACAGGATGACCAGTAGAAACATGACGCTCTACAAGACACCGAAGGATAAGTTTATCTCGTTCTGCTTGAAGTGTATACGACATGATCAGCCTCTCTAGCCATGTCTATAAAATTGACGGAATAACCTTATAATTAACTAGGATGAAGATCGTCCTATAATAATGGAACTTCATAACGATGTCAAGCGAAAAGCCGTGGTCCGATGTGCCGACGATTCCGTCGTGTTTCAATCGGTTCTATGCTCTCCGGATTGCCGACCGGTATCGTCAACAACCTGTCGTGTCGCCCTCGAAGTTACCGCCATTGGTTTCCGTGAATATCATATCCTCCGGACGAAGGTCATCACCAACCAAGGAAGGATTGTTGTCTTTGCAGAAGCCCGCCCCTACCCTGATTTCTTTGGAACAGAAGCGCTTATACACCGTATTAAGAAGGCAGGACTGTTTACTTTTGCACTTGACTATTAAGTAGGGTACGGGTATATTCGGCGTAGTGTTTCTGGCTGGTTTTTAAAGCATCTTAGAGTACCGCTTCCGTACGTTTATAAATTTGTGGGTGAACGACTCTCTTGAGAGAGGACATTGATCCATTCCTTCGATTCGTAGTGTCGCAGTTTCAATTTCTTGAATACCCATTGGAGTATGCATGCTTGGGTCAAAAGTCAAAGCTTGGTACGTCAATCTGCTGGAACCGGTTACTCGTACGTCTGTTCGGTTTGGTATCCACCCGAACGCATTGACGATTCTCGGTTTTGGTATTACGGTGATCTCTGCCGTTTTGTTCGGGCTCGGTTCTTTTCGATGGGCTGGCCTGGTCTTGTTCATTGGCGGAAGCCTTGACGTTTTGGATGGCCATCTGGCGAGAATAACTGGGACGAAAAGTATTTTTGGCGCGTTGCTGGATTCTACGCTGGATCGTTATGCAGAGATTGCCATTTTCATTGGTATTATCGCATATTATCTATTTCGGGCCCCTGTAAATTCACTCAATGACGTTTGGGTTCTCGTTGCCATTACCGGGGTTAGCGGCTCTTTGATGGTAAGTTATGTTCGAGCCCGGGCGGAAGGTTTAGGGCAGGAATGCGCCGTTGGATTTATGCAACGGCCGGAGCGGGTCATTTGTCTCGGCTTGGGCGCATTGCTCGGTGAGATGTATCTCCCTGTCGCATTGGTGCTGATCGCGGTGGTATCGAATGTGACTGCGTTTTCTCGTATGTTTCATATCTGGAAACAGTCAAACGACACCTGATTAGAAAATAGGCAGATTAAGCTAATAGGCACGTGGAACAGATAGGTTGCATCTCATCTACCCACGTGCCTTTTTGGAGGTTGGGGCTATGCAAATACGCCATCGCAGCATTGCCGTGGTCATATTAACAGCGATAATCCTGATCGGCGCTGGGTGGGTGCTGAGATCTGATCGAGTCGAGGCAGTTGGAGAAACACGTTATGATCTGCAACTCCTGCAACGGGTGGTTAATCAGATCCGAGCCAAATATGTCGATGATCTGAATGAAGATGAAGCGATTGATGCCGCGATACGCGGTATGCTCGGAACGCTTGATCCATATACCGAATTTCTGGAAAAGAAGCAAAATGATGAGATGAAGATGATGCAGATCCAGGGCAAGTATGGTGGGTTAGGCATCAAAATAACAAAGCAGGAAAATGCCTTGGTCGTCGTGGCCTTATTCGACGATACACCTGCTTATAATGCTGGTCTTCAAACCGGTGATCGAATTGTCTCGATTGGAGAACAGTCCACCGCCGATATTGATGTTTCTCAGGCCGCCGATCTATTGCGTGGGGCTCCTGGTATGCCCGTGACGATCTCTGTAAGCCGTGATGATGACAAAAATGCGATAGCGTATACCATTACCCGCGCGATTATCACGATTCCGGTCGTCCCGTATGCGGGCATAATTGATGACAAAATCGGCTACATTAAGTTAAATCAGTTTACTGAAGAAGCGGGCATTGAGGTTGAACGTGCCCTGAAGAAATTACAGGCCGAAGGGGTGAACGGTATAGTATTCGATCTGAGGGGAAACCCTGGTGGATTGCTTGAACAGGCTGTATCGGTAGCCAGCAAATTTCTGGATGAAGACCAATTGGTCGTTTATACCAAAGGGCGGAACGCCTCTCAAGAGAAATCCTATCATGCCTCCAGCTCGTACAGGGTTAATGATATGCCGCTCGTAGTGTTGGCTAACCAATATAGCGCCAGTGCGTCTGAAATTGTGGCAGGGGCTATCCAGGATTGGGATCGCGGCGTCGTCGTCGGCAAACCTACTTTCGGTAAGGCGCTCGTGCAGCGGATATTTCCCATGTCGGAAGGCACCGCGATAAAAATAACAACGGCGCGCTATTATACGCCCAGCGGTCGCCTGATTCAACGGCTCCGTAATCGGGAGGAGATGGGGAAACAGACGGCGATAACAGAGATCGAGGAAACAGATGAGGACACCCGTGAAGTCTATAAAACCAGTGTTGGACGTACGGTCTATGGTGGGGGTGGGATCATGCCGGACTTTGAAGCTGCTTTGCCTGTCTACCCAAGGCTAGTCGCGCAATTGTCCGAACAAAATATGTTTATTAAATTTGTCTCCCAGTATACCGTGAAACATCCCGAGCTGGATCAGGCATCATTCCAGGTGACGGATGCGATGATGAATGAATTCAGACGCTTTGTTTCGGATAAATCATTTGTGTACAAGACAGAAGCGGAACAGACCCTCGGCCAGCTTGAGGAAGTCTTACAGAAAAAAGACGTCAGTAACCGTATAACTGAGACGATCAAGACATTGCGTGCCCAATTAAAAGGGCAGCAGGATATGGATTATACTGCCAGCCGGGATCTGATCACTGCACGAATAGGAACAGAGATCAGTGCCAAACTCTGGGGAAGTACGGGCCGCTACGCTTTTGGCGTAAAGCACGATCCACAGATTCAAGCGGCAGTCGGTATCCTGCAGGATAAGGCTCGATATCAGCAGCAACTCAGCGTGGCACCAAACTAGGCCAAAGAGTTTCGGTAAGGCGCTTAGATCATAGAGTTGGTTTAACTGATTAACCTGTCGAACAATGCGCGAGGGTGGCGGAATTGGTAGACGCGCTGGATTTAGGATCCAGTGGGGCAACCCATGGGGGTTCGACTCCCCCCTCTCGCATCTTTGAGTAAGGATATTACGGCTTACGGCCTGGTGGTCGTAAGCCGTTTTCTTATGTACGCGTGCTTGTGATTTAAATTTGAAATAATATACCCTCTATCGTCTCCTTCTTCCCTCCTTTCCGGAGAAGGGGTTAGGTCAAAGGAAACCATCATGAATCGATATAATTTATACCGTGCAGTTATGTTTCTTATGGTCGCCATAACCCTATTTACATTAGGTCGCTATTCTGCATATGGTGACGCTCAGCGAATTCCCATGTCCCCTGACCAGATTCTAGTTGGGGTTAGTATGGTCAAAGCCACAACTGAAATACTCGACGGTATGCTGGATAGGATTGTCGATATTGGCGAGCGCCGCGCGATCGGACAGCTTACCCCCTCAACAGCAAAAGAGATGATTCAAACAGAACGGAATGCCCAACTAAGCCGAGTATCTACTGCTGTTACGGCGGCGCTAGGCCGAACCGCTCAGGTCAGCAAAGAGTTTACCGTCCCGGCCGATCAACTATCAGAGGATATGCTGAACCTCATTGAATATGTTCAGACCAAATATCCGGCGTTGTTCAATCGATTCCTGAATTAACAGATGCTAACGCTTTAATTATAATACACGTCAAAAGGCTGATCAGCCAGGCGATGCGTGTGCCCTCAATTTGCTGTGTGCGTAATGCGCGAGCGTGTTCAAAAAATGCCCATCGTAAGACGAGGCCCAAACGGACGAAGATGGCTTGTAGTAGATCTCGCAAGTGAGCTAAGGGTCCGTGCAAGAATAAATGGCCTGATTTTTCGTTAGCGAGATGACGTCAGGCCAAGTCGCTCGAAGCAGACGAATCTCGGATTCGTTAAAGCAGAACGATGCAGGCGTGGCGGTATCGCAGCAATTAAAAACCGGCAAGTTATTTTTGCACGGACCCTAAAGGTGGTAAGCGGGACATCTCACATACGATGGCCTCGTAGCCTTGCTGCGGAGCGTCCTTATGGTCATCTCGACCGAAACACCATGGGCAGAGGGACCTAAGCCAAGCCGGTTCATCGTGGATTCCCCATTTTGTCGTGGACTCGGGATATAATATCCACCGGGACGCCTGCGATCACCCAAATGGCCTAAAACTCCCTTGACAAATGACAAGTAACGCCATTTATTGTCGGCACTGATATAACACTAAGCTGACTTTGGGTTCTTATTTATAACAGAGACTTTATTATAAGACGGACAGGTGACTAAACCTAGGTGTCTCTCCGTAGGTTACTTGTGGCATTTCTTCAAGCGAGCGGCTTTGTGTTTTTATAGATAATCAGAAAATGAACAGAATGGTATCTTTGCTACGTCTACTGTATCAGTCGACTGGATTAAAGCAGTCTGCGCGGTCAGCGCATACCAAATTTTTGTCTGAAAGACTATAGTTGCTAATTAAGTTGTTGCATTCGTGTATTTGGGAGGATGAATTTGAACTTTACGGTAAGTGAACCGAAACCCTGGAAACGCGTTTTAGAGATAGAAGTGCCCGCGGCATCGATTCAAACCGAATTGGATGAAGCCTATGGGCGATATCGTAAGGAAATGCGTATTCCTGGATTCCGGCAAGGGAAAGTACCTCTTAGCGTACTTAAGGCTCGTTTTGGCAATGAAATTCGAGCGGAGGTGTTGGAGCGCAAAATACCGGAATACTTGAATCAAGCCCGTGAAGAGGCTGAGATACAGCCTATTAGTCAACCTGTCATAGAGGATGTAAATTTCGAAGATGGCGAAGATCTGAAGGTGCGTGCGGCCATCGAAGTGAAGCCGCCGATTGAACTGAAGCAATATAAAGATTTGAGCGTCACTAAGCGAGCCACCGAAGTGTCGGATGAAGATATCGCCAAGTCTCTGGACGCACTGCGGGAGCGGTATGCTAATGTCGTCCGTGTCGATGGAGAAGCAGAGCAGGACCATTTTCTGATGGCCGACCTGCAACATCTGGATAGCAGCGGTGTACCCATTGTTGGTCGTAAAGAAGAAGGCCAGTTCTTTCAAATTGGAACCGGGCGTTTCGGAGAAGCGTTTGATACACAGCTTATTGGGGTCAAAGCAGAAGAGGAACGGCGGATAGATACCGTTTATCCGGATGACCATCCAGATGAGGCGTTAGCAGGACAGCCAGCCCATTTCCTCGTCAACATTCGTGATGTGCTGGAAAAAAAATTACCCACGCTCGACGACGCATTTGCCGTTGATGTAGGTGCCGAAGATCTGGAAAATCTGAAGACATCCGTAAAAGATGAAATGGAACAGGAACCGGATCGGGAAATGCGAATTAAACTGATAGATCAGATCGTCGCCGATCATGATTTTGAGGTGCCGGACTCCATGTTGGGTATGTATTTGGATCAGGCCATAACGGACGCCAAAAAAGAGGCGCGCGGTCAGGACGTAGATGAAGATACCATACGCCAGGAATATCGTCCTGTCGCTATTGACCAGATCAAACGATACCTGCTTTTGGAAGCCATTGGTGACAGTGAGAAGATTGAAGTAGCCAAGGAAGAATTGGATGAACGGCTTGAGCGCATCGCCGAGCGGGGCCAAATGCCGGTTGACCAAGTCCGTCGTACCTTCCGGGAGAATGGTCGCCTGGAACGGATTGAGTCCGACATTCGAGAAGAAAAAGTCGTTGAGTTTATTGTAAAACATGCCGATATTCAAGTGGAGTAGAAGGAGAGTGATATGTTAGTACCAATGGTGATAGAACAGACTGGACGGGGGGAGCGGGCTTATGACATATACTCCCTTCTTTTAAAAAATCGTATTATCTTCATAGGGTCTCCGATTGACGATGTTATCGCCAATCTGGTTATTGCTCAATTGCTTTATCTGCAATACGAAGACGCTGAAAAAGATATTAAGGTGTATATCAACAGCCCCGGTGGGAGCATTACCGCCGGCCTGGCCATATACGATACGATGCAGTTCATCCAACCGGATGTGGAGACATACTGTATGGGGATGGCCGCCAGTATGGGGGCTTTTTTGTTGACCGCAGGAACAAAAGGGAAGCGGTATGTTCTGCCGTATTCCCGTATTATGATCCATCAGCCGTCGATTTCGCATATGGCTGGTACCGCCAAGGATATTGAGATAGAGGCGGAAGAAATGCTGCGCATAAAGCGGACCATGAACGAGATCATGTCGCATCATATTGGCAAATCGATCGAAGATATTGAGCATGATACGGATCGAAATTATTGGATGTCCGCGCAACAGGCGGTTGAGTATGGCCTGGTAGATCATGTGGTTGATACAGTAACCTCGAAAGCCATGGCCGAATCTTTAAATGGGAATACTGAGTAACGAAAAGACGAACCACGAAATACGCCAAATAGTTATATAGGTAGCCCCTTACGCTCTAAGGGCAAGGCTCCCTTACAAAGACTAAACGTTTGCTTCCTAGCTTCCTAGCTTCGCCCTTTGCAAAGGCCTTCAACATGAAAAAACGATCGCCGTCACGAGACCTGCAATGTTCGTTCTGTAATCGAAATGCAGAAGAAGTAGAACGGCTTATTACCGGTCCAAATGTCTATATTTGCAATGAATGCGTCTTGATGTGCAACGATATTTTGGCCGAAGAGATGACGCGTAGCGCGTTGACGACGGTCGAAGATTTACCAACACCGCCAGAAATTAAAGAGTCGCTGGACGAATATGTCATCGGACAGGAACAGGCTAAGAAAGTGCTTTCCGTTGCCTTATACAACCACTATAAGCGAATCCAACATGGCACCATGCAGGATGAGGTCGAGCTGGAAAAAAGCAATATTTTGCTCGTTGGCCCGACAGGCACCGGTAAAACCTTGCTGGCACAAACCATGGCCAAAATGTTGCATGTGCCTTTCTGCATCGCGGATGCCACAGTCCTGACAGAAGCGGGATATGTGGGAGAGGATGTAGAGAGCGTCTTGGTGCGCCTGCTGCAAGCGGCTGACTATGATGTACCGAAAGCCGAAAGCGGCATCATTTATATCGACGAAATTGATAAAGTCGCCCGAAAGTCTGCTAATCCATCCATTACCCGTGATGTGTCCGGCGAAGGGGTACAGCAATCCCTGCTTAAAATGCTGGAAGGCACCATCGCCAACGTGCCACCCAAAGGGGGGCGAAAACACCCCGAACAGAACTTCGTGCAGATCAACACAAAAAACATTCTGTTTATCTGTGGCGGTGCATTCGATGATCTTGATCGGGTGATCGAACGGCGCGTTGCAGAAGGCACCATCGGTTTCGGCGGTATATCAAAAAATGCCGGTGAGCGCAAAGTCGGTGATCTGTTGGCCATGGTTGAACCGGATGACCTGCTTCAATATGGACTCATTCCAGAAATCATCGGTCGTCTGCCTGTGATCGCAACGCTTGGAGAGCTGGATGCCGAGGCGCTGATGAAAATTCTGCTAGAACCAAAAAATGCGCTTATTAAACAATACCAGCGATTACTCGAAATGGAAAACGTCAAGCTGACATTCGAGCAAGAAGCGCTTGTCGCGGTAGTCGAAGTCGCAATGACCAAGAAAACCGGGGCTCGCTCGCTGCGGTCTATCCTTGAAGAAGTGATGCTGGAAGTCATGTTCCTAGCGCCAGCACAAAGTGGCCTGGAAGAGGTCATCATTACTAAGGATACCGTGAGAGAAAAGAAGAATCCCATCTACATACAGGGAGAAGAAAGTAAACAAAGCGCCTGAAATTGCCCATCGATACCCCGATGAAAAAACTCCAGAATGCGCGGAATACCGTTGCGTTTTGGAGTTTTATGCTATTTAACGCCTCTTTCAATCACTCAATCACCAACCACGAAGTGCTCGCATGGTGTCCAAATGACACATGCGATCACTCAATCACCAAATCAAACAATGATAACTCTCCAACGTGACGAACTCATTTCTTTTGACGACAAATTACCACTCATACCACTTAGGGAAGTCGTGGTGTTTCCGTATATGGAATATCCACTGATTATCGCTAGAGAAACATCAATCAAAGCTCTGGAAAAAGGAATAAGCGGCGAGCGGATACTCTTTCTGGCCGCACAGCGCAACCCCGATATCGAGCAGCCGGAAAAGGCAGATATCCACAGAACAGGCATCGTAGCTCGCATTTTGCAGGTCGTCAAACTGCCCAATGGATTGATCCGTGTGCTGGTAGAGGGCCTCGTACGTGCCCGGATATCCCGCTTTTTATCGGTTGAGCCCTTTATGCGTGTTAAGGTTGCCGTGATGGAAGCACCGGAGGAGCATACGGCTGAAGTGCAAGCCCGGTTGCGCACCGTTCTGGGGCAGTTTACCGAATATGTGAAACTGAATCATCAGGTGCCGGACGAAGTGTTGTTGTCACTCCAGAATGTGGACGATCCGCAGCGGCTGGCCGATACCATGTCGGCGTTTATCCAGCAGACACCACAGGTGAAGCAGCAGCTGATTGAATCGCCGTCCGTCTCGGATCAGCTTGATGAACTTGCTTCCATCCTGGCTATGGAATTGGAGATTCTGGAGATTAAGAACCAGCTCGATACCGAAGTGCGGGACCGCATTCATAAATCTCAACGGGAGTTTTTCCTGCAGGAACAGATGCGGGTTATCAAGCAGGAACTCGGTGATATGGATGAGTTCCCGGACGAACTCGGTGAGTTAGCCCAACTGCTCGCAGACGCAAAAATGCCAAAGGCTGTGCATGAAAAGGCTATGAGTGAGTTGGACAAACTCCAGCAGATGCATCCCACCTCTCCAGAGGCATCGGTCGTGCGCAATTACCTGGACTGGCTGGTTGATGTGCCCTGGCGTAAACGTACACGGGATAACAAAGATATCAAACGCGTCGAGTCGGTGCTTAATGCCGATCACTACGGGTTGGAAAAGCCAAAAGAGCGTATTCTCGAATATCTGTCGGTCATCCAACTGACCAAAGCATTGAAAGGGCCTATCGTATGTCTGGTCGGGCCGCCCGGCGTGGGCAAGACGTCGTTGGGTAAGTCGATAGCACGGGCGATGGGACGTAAGTTTGTCCGCATGTCGCTCGGGGGGGTGCATGACGAAGCAGAAATACGAGGCCACCGCCGAACCTACATAGGCGCTATGCCTGGCCGTATCATCCAGGCTATGAAACGGGCTGGAACGGTCAATCCGGTTATTCTGTTGGATGAAGTGGATAAGCTGGGCCGCGACATGCGCGGAGATCCGGCCTCTGCTTTGCTGGAGGTACTGGACCCGGAGCAGAACAGTGCATTTAACGATCACTATCTCGAGGTGGACTATGACCTATCTCGTGTCCTGTTCCTGACGACCGCCAATTCAACAGATTCCATTCCACTGGCTTTGTTGGACCGCATGGAGATCATTCCTCTCTCTGGTTATCTGGAACACCAGAAACTGGCGATTGCTCAGGGCTTTCTGGCCCCGAAGCAGATCAAATCCCATGGCTTAAAAGAGGGCCAGATGGCTTTCCGCGAAGAGGCCTTGAAGGCAATTATTCAAGATTACACCCGTGAGGCCGGGGTGCGTACCCTTGAACGCCAGATTGCAGCCGTCTGCCGTAAGATTGCCCGTAAAGTTGTTCAGGGTGACGTGAAGAGAAAAGTGCAGGTTACACGAAAACAATTGACGGATTATCTGGGTGTACCTCGATTTACCGATTCAGAAGTGATGACACAGGATACCGTCGGCGTAGCTACGGGCCTGGCCTGGACCCAGGTCGGCGGAGATGTCCTGATGATAGAAGTGAGCATCCTCCATCGTCAGGGGGCAGGTAGATTGACGCTGACGGGCCAACTCGGCGATGTCATGCAGGAGTCAGCTCAGGCGGCGCTCGCCTACGTCCGATCCCGTGCCCTGTCGTTAGGTCTTGATGCCGACTTTTATAAAGACGTAGAAATCCATATCCATCTGCCGGAAGGCGGCATTCCAAAAGATGGCCCCTCTGCGGGCATCACACTGGCGACGGCGCTCTGTTCTGCCTTGACCGGTACGCCCGTACGTTGCGATATTGCTATGACAGGGGAGATTACCCTTCGCGGCCACGTGCTGCCCATCGGCGGACTGACAGAAAAATTACTCGCCGCCCGACGGGCCGGTATCCATGAAGTGATGATCCCTATGCGGAACAAAAGGGATCTGGCCGACATGCCGGCGGAAGTGAAGGATAAGATGGATATCCGTCCGGTATTGTCTATGGATGAAGTGCTCAAACGAGCGATGGGCCTGACGGCCGTAGAAACCGACATTCCGGCTATTATCCAACACCGAAGCCCCACACAACCCGGTATGATGCCAGTGTAGGCCCCCCTAACCCGGGGCTTCAGCCCCCAGACACCCATGGACCCAGCCAAACCTCCTTTCTCCTGCACCAGTACGCCTGAGTTTAATGAACTGCTCGCGGGCCTGAACTGTTCGTTGGTCATAAGTACCTATCAGGCGGGTAAAGTCATCCTGCTCAGCTCGGCTGACGGGGAGACATTGACGCAACTGCCGAGGACGTTCGAGAGTCCGATGGGCATGGCGGTCGAAGGTCAGAGGCTGGCCATCGCCACCCGCCATGAGATCGTCCTGCTGGCTAACGATCCACGTCTGGCCGCGGCGTATCCCAACCGGCCGGATTGGTAAGACGCCATGTTCGCCCCCCGTGCCGTGTTCTACTGCGGTGCCCTGTTTACCCACGATCTGGCGTTTACGCCCCAAGGACTGGTGGCCGTAAATACGCTATTCTCCTGCCTGTTTCGACCGGATACGGGCCACAGTTTCGTGCCCCTCAGGCAACCGCCCTTCATCACGGCTCTGACGCCCGATGATCGGTGTCATCTCAATGGCCTGGCACTGGTAGACGGCCAGCCGCGCTATGTGACGGCACTGGGGCCGACCGACACGGCTGGCGGCTGGCGGCCCGACAAGCTGAAAGCCGGCGTGTTGATGGACATCACAACAAATGAGATTTTGCTCCACGATCTGGCCATGCCCCATTCACCCCGGGTGTACGACGGCGAAGTGTACCTGCTGTTGTCTGCCACCGGCGAAATTGTGAAAGCGGACCTTGAGGCGGGCACCTACGATGTGATCAACAAAGTCCCCGGTTTCGCCCGTGGCCTGTCCCGTTACGGTGACTACCTCTTCGTCGGCCTGTCCCATCTGCGCAATACGCATACCTTCGGTGACCTGCCCCTGGCGCAGGAAGGGGCAACGACCTGTGGCGTCACCGCCCTGCATCTGCCTACCGGTGCCATCGTCGGCCAGATGACTTATGTCAACTCCTGCAACGAAATCTACGACGTCCAGGTGCTCCCCGGCATGGGCCGTCCCGGCATCCTCGGTACCGCCCCCCATGTTCCGCCGCGCCCTCACCCTGCCTGAGTCCACCTACTGGGGCCAGAGCGAGGAGTAAGCAGAGGAAGAGAGAGCAGCCAACGCCCAACAGACCGATGAGCATAGCGAATAGCGAACAGCAGGTGGCAGGTAGCAGGTAGCCAGTGCCCCTATCCCCTGCCCCTATCCCCTGACCCCTGATCCCTACCCCCTGCCCATGGACCCAACTACCCTTTTCAATCAAGCCAAACAACATCACAAACAGGGCAACCTGGCCCAGGCCGAAGTGTTGTACAAACAGTTGCTCGAAGCCCATCCTGACCATCCGCAGGTGCTGCATGGCCATGGTATGGTGGCCTATCACCGGGAGGCGTATGATCGCGCCATAGCGCTGATCGAACAGGCGCTGGCGCAGCATGCGGGATTTCCTTCCTTCCACAACAATATAGGCAATGCCTACAAAGCCCTGGATAACCTGGAGCAGGCCGAGGTGTGCTATCGGCATGCCATCGAACTCAATCCGAAATATGCAGCGGCGTATTTCAACCTGGGCGCGTTGCTGCATCTGAAGGACAAGATCCCCGAGGCGATGCGTCACTGCCGGAGGGCCCTGCAACTGAAACCCGAATTTGCCGACGCCCGCTGTGAGCTCGGCCGCATCCACCTGCATTCGGGGACGCTGGATCAAGCCCGGTCATGTTTTCAGGAGGCCATGGTCCGCAGCCCGGCCGATGCGGCGGGCTACCTCGGCATGAGTGCGTACCATCTCCGACTGGTCGAATACGACCGCGTGGTTGAATCCTACCGGCAGGCGCTGCGACGGGACCCGGTGAATACAGAGGCCTGGATCGACCTGGGATCGCTGTTTCAGCTGATGGACCGTATTGAAGAAGCGAAACCCTTCAGAGGACTATGAAGCGATAGAAAAGTTGTATACGGATCGTAAGGAGGTCAGCACGATGATCGAGACAGCCATGGAACGATACCTGGAAAAACTGCGAGTCCAGTTGAAACCCGAGTTACGGGCAGAGTTGAAACCCGAATTACGGGAACAGGTGCAGGAAAAAGTCCGCCAAGAACATCTGCACGAAATAGCTCGTACTATGCTGGCCAAAGGTATAGACATCCCTCTGATTATTGAAATTACCGATATGGCGGCTTCAGAAATCGAGGCATTGAAAGACAAATAATCCGTTTATTTTTGCAGTGGAAGCTACTTTCGGTGACTTCGAGCCCTAGGCGGTTTGCAATTCGTTTATTTGTCTATTCTATGCGTGGTTCGTACCCGCACGCGACGTTCTTCCCCTTCCCCAATCTCAATCTCTACCTCAATCGCCTCTGCCGGCATAATCTCCAGAAATTTATCCGCCCATTCAATCAGGCAGATCCGGCCACTGTCAACGTATTCGTCGAAACCGAGGTTGAGTACGGATTCCGGATCATCGAGCCTGTACAGGTCGAAATGGGCGACAGGCAAGCGCCCTTCGTATTCGTTGATGAGCGTAAAGGTGGGGCTGGTGACGGCCTCCTGGACGCCGAGACCGGCACAGAGACCCTGGATGAAGCAGGTCTTGCCGGCCCCCAGATCGCCAATGAGGAGGATAGTGTCCGCCGGTTGCAGGCCTTCGCCGAGGGAACGACCGATGTGCATGGTCTCGTCCGGACTGGCCGTTTCGTAAACCCGGACGGTGGGGTTATCCGGCATGTTTGGGCTTCATGGTCAGGATCGGCAGTATCATCTCTTCCATCGAAATGCCGCCATGCTGAAAGCTGTCCTGATATTGGCGCTGATATTCGTGGAACCTGGTCGGATACACGAAATAGTAATCTTCTTTGGCGATAATATAGTTGGTACTCTGTGAATAGACCGGCAGATGGTATTCCTCTGGATGATCGATTTTCATCGCATGCCTTTTGTCACAGTTGATATGATCCCCATACTTATACCTGAGGTTGGTAGACGTATCCCGGTCTCCGAATGCTTTGGTGCCTCGCATGCCCAGCACCGAGCCGTGGTCGGACGTCAGTACGATGGTGCAATCTTGCCGAGATAACGCCCGGAAAATTTCGAACAGCGCCGAGTGCTGAAACCACGACTGGGTTAGCGAACGGAAACCGGCCTCATCAGGAGCGATTTCTTGAAGAATTTCGCTCTCGGACCTGCCGTGGGCCAGGTTATCCACAAAATTGTAAACCATCGACGTCAGCGGCACATCGTAGTAGGAGTTGATCTTTTTAGAGACCGACCGTGCTTCTTCCGCATCCAGCACCTTAACATATTTGGGCTCCGGATCAAGGGCTATTTTCAGTCGTTCGAGCTGTGCATCCATGAATTGCCGTTCATACCGATTTCGACTCGATTCATCCTTTGAGCTCTTCAGCCATAATTCAGGATGCGTTTTGGCAATTTCATTAGGAAACAGACCGCTGAAGATGGCGTTACGAGAATACGGCGTGGCTGTTGGAAGAATGGAAAAGCCATATTGCCGGTTGATCGTAAAATATTCGGCGATCAGGGGTTCGATAACCAGCCATTGGTCGAGTCGCATACAGTCGATGACAATGAAATACACCCGATGGTCGTTACGTAGATGAGGCGCCACACATTTACGAACAACGTCGACCGACAGCAGGGGCCCTTCGTCCTGGTGAATCCAATCAAGATAATTTTTTTCCACAAAATCACCGAATTGGGCATTGCATTCCCGGTGCTGGTCATGTTGGGTCTGTTTCAAGCCCGCATCCTGATATCGATCCATTTCTACGTCCCATTCAGACAGGGTGCGGTGGATATCGATCCAATCTTCCCATGACATGGGCTGGAACATGCGGGTTTGGATCTTGTTGAACTCGGTGATATAATCCCGTACAGCCCACCCTTCCCGGATTTTTTTGGAATCCAGAATCCGTTTGCAGGCGGACAGAATCTGTGTAGGATTCACCGGTTTGATGAGATAATCCGCTATGCTGTGGCCGATGGCTTCGTCCATCACTCGTTCTTCTTCGTTCTTGGTGATCATAACCACCGGTAGATTCGGACGAATATCCGCAATCTCCTGAAGCGTAGAAAGACCATCCCGCCCTGGCATCATCTCATCCAGCAGGACAAGGTCAAAATGTTGCTCTCGGCACAGGGCGATGGCATCATCACCATTGGATACAGGTGTAACATCGTAATGGCGATCCGTCAAAAACATGATATGTGGGCGCAACAGATCGATCTCACCATCCACCCACATAATGCGTTTAGCTTCTTCTGTATCTGTTCGGTTCACAGGGCACTCCTTTATAAAGCTACGAATCAGCGAATCGACGAATCTCCGATTTCCTACCCCGATGCCGGGAGAATAATCTCAAACGTCGTCCCCTCATCCGGGCGGCTTTCGCGAAGCATTAACCGACCACGGTGGTATTCTTCGATGATTCTCTTAGCCAGGCTGAGGCCCAGGCCCCATCCCCTTTTCTTGGTCGTAAATCCCGGGTCGAAGATGTGTTTATGGGCACTATGAGGAATACCTTTACCATTATCCTGAACGGTGATGCAAATGGATCGGTTGTTCGTATTGGGTTGAGCGGTGACCTGAATCAGCCCGTCGGATGACCCCATCGCGTCCAGCGCGTTCTTGATCAGATTCTCGATCACCCATTCCAGTAATTCCCGATTTCCATCGACCATCAGCGGTTGCTCAGAATCATACACTGCCCGAATATCCAGAGATCTGGCATGCTTAGGCATTCGTTTTCTAAAATAATCTACGCTGTCGTTGATTATAGATCGAATGTCCTGGCGATGTAGATCAGGTACGGAACCGATCTGGCTGAATCGGGACGCGATCTTGTTCAGCCGGGCAATGTCACCGTTCATTTCATCCATAATCTGGTCGACTCTACGCTGCTTCCCCCGTCGCTCCGCCCCTTCGGGATTGATTTCCGTCCGGACCAGCTCGAGCCATCCGGTAAGCGCCGAGAGCGGTGTTCCGAACTGGTGTGCCGTCTCCTTGGCCATCCCGATCCAGATATGACGCTGCTCCATTTGCTTCGTGTGCCGATAAATAAATAGACTCAAGAAAACAAACAGCCCGCCCATCCCGATTTCCACGAAAGGCAACCATCGCATACGGCGGACTGCCGGTGAATACTGATAATGAAGGAGCATACTCAAACCCGGCACTTGTAAACGTACCGGCTCTATTTCTGCATCCATCTCGGTCACCAGCAGTCTGACTTCCGCGAGAATCATTGGATCTTCAGGTTCATTGGGAATGCCGATTTCTTTCCAGACCATGGGTTCTCCCCGATCATCGGTAACAACAATCGGGAGATTCATCCGTTGTATCTGGTCTATCAATATGCTGAGTTCGCTGCCATCCGTCACATCTTCCGATGCGGATTGGGTAATGAAATAAACACCTAAAGCCTGAATCAACTCCCGTTGATTCAGTTCCAGGTCCCGTACAGTAATCTGTGCGTGGAAAAGGAACGCCAGTGTCAATATTGCCCCGATGACGACAAACAACCCCTTCAGGGCACCGATATTTCCGAATGTCCGGAATCGTTGTTTTACAGAAAAGGTGTTCATGATTCACCCATTTCGTAGGCCCCCGGCACGCCGTGGCCCATATTATCCAATCACCTTTAGACCGCCCATATAGGGCTGCAATACTTCGGGAATACGGATTTTTCCATCTGCGGTCTGATAATGTTCGATCACCGCGATCATCGTCCGTGCCATGCCCATTCCTGACCCATTCAGGGTGTGTACAAACTGCGCCTTACCCGCCTTGGTACGATAGCGTATATTGGCCCGCCGGGCCTGGAAGTCCACAAAATTACTGCATGAAGACACCTCAAGCCAACGGGCGACACCGGGTGACCAGGCTTCCAGATCATAGCATTTTGCCGCTGCAAAACTCAAATCACCGGTAGCCAGGGTAAGGACACGATAGGGGATATTGAGCAACTGAAGCACGTCTGCTGAATCGTTGACTAACGTCTCCAACTCATCATAAGAGGTCTCCGGCCGTACAAATTTCACCATCTCGACTTTGTCGAATTGATGGAGCCGAATCAGCCCCCGTGTTTCCCGGCCGTACGACCCCGCCTCCCGGCGGAAACATGGGCTGTAAGCGGTATAGTACACGGGCAGATCTTCTTCGGAAATAATCTCATCCCGGTGCATGTTTGTGACGGGCACCTCCGCCGTAGGAATCAGAAAGAGGTCATCCAGATCCGTTCGGTACATGTCTTCTTCCATCTTGGGCAACTGGCCGGTGCCGAACATACTGTCTCTGTTCACGACAAAGGGGGGCGAAACTTCTGTATAGCCATGTTTTTCGATGTGAAGGTCCAGCATAAACTGAACCATCGCCCGTTGTAACCTGGCCCCCTGTCCCTTGAACAAGACAAAATTGCTGCCTGATATTTTTCCGGCCCGTTGAAAATCGATAATGTCCAACTGCTCACCGAGGTCCCAATGGGCCTTAGGCTCAAAGTCAAATTCTTGGATCGTACCCCATCGGCGCACTTCCTGATTAGCGGATTCATCCTTGCCGACCGGGACCGATTCATGGGGGATATTCGGAATACGAATCAAGAGGTCGTGCAACTTTTCCTGTACCTCCGTAAGATCCGCGTCAAGTTGTTTGATCTCTGCTGATACCGATCGCATCGCCTCAATTTTAGCGGTTGCATCTTCCTTGTTCCGTTTCATCTGCGCAATCTCTTCAGAGACGGTATTCCGCTGTTGCTTGCGGCCTTCACTATCCCGCAGCAAGGCCCGTCGCCGTTCATCGAAGGTGATGAAATCATCCATATTTATCTTCTCATTCTTGTCCGCAATTGCCTTGCGTACCACCTCTAGATTTTCCCGTACAAACTTCTGGTCTAACATATACTCACCTGCTCAATTAGTTGATTGACTGATGGTCTGATTGAAAAATGCCTTTTGCTTTCTAACCTACCCGGCGCTAAAGCAGCGGTCTAACTTATTTATACTTCCCCACTTCCCCACTTCCCCACTTTCCCACTTTCCCACTTTCTAACCTTCTTGCCTAACCCCTCGTTCCAGGATGATCACGCTCATCTCGAGATTCTTCAGTGCGTCCAGGGCGCTGGAAAACGGTTTGATATCCCGGTCACGAATGGCTGTGAGAAAGCGGTTAATCGATAATTGAACCAGATCATCCATCATGACGGTCTCTTTTTCGAATTGGAGAAATGTTCGATAGACGCCCTGTTCGTCGGCCTTGCCTTCGTAATCTACCAGAAAATCATTCACACCAAATTGACGCCTCAATTCGGATTGGACGTTTTTAGCCAGGATCGTCTCTACCCATGCCGAACCGTACTTGAATCGGGCTCTGGTCTGATCTTGCTGAATAACACAGGAGATACTTTCCGTTTCCAGAATCCCGTCCGGCATCCAGCCGATAAGCTGGCTCAGCGCATGGGAGGACATATCCGTCCATATCCCTTCGAAGGCATCGTGTCGACCGCTGATCCCTTTGGATTCTAGAATGAAAGATGCTTTTTCTATCTTGTCCATAGTCCCGCGGTGCGCTTCATACAGGGCCCTGTATGCTTGATGTAATGCCGTATATTGGGTGTTAAATCCGAAGACCGCTAGCCCGCTCAAAGCAGGGGCGAGTGCCAGACGGGTTTCCTCCAACAACGATCGTAACGCAGGATTTTTTGAGGAAATGTCGTCAGCCGAACCTGGGATCAGAGGAAAGGATATGGTCTCCGCCGAGACCCAGGTTACCGGTTTCTCACAATAGACATGAAGGCCACTTTGCAAGGCATCACGGATCTGACCAAGATGGGCTTCGGGCGGGCTGCAAATGCTGACAATATCCAACGCCTCTTGGTCAAGCATCTCCCGATAATCCGTATAACCCTTTCCCTCGAAACCCATCAAGTCATGCAATACACCAGTTGTCCGACGACAGGACGCATCGGACGTGCCGGTAAAGGTCGTCACATCACAACCTGCCAGGCTGAACCATTTGGCATGATGTTTACCAATGCCGCTTGCCCCTATGATACCTACCTTCATGATCTACCGCCTTTCCGCCATCAGGTTCAGTCGTCTACTGATTCGCCGATGCCCTACGTCTCAAAACGCAACGCCTCTACCGGGTCCAGACCGGCCGCACGACTGGCAGGATACAGGCCGAACACGATACCGATGCCCACGGAAACAGCAACAGCTACCAGGACCCAGAAAATCGGCAGGGAAAATGGAAGGTCACCTAATTGCGTGATCGTGAAGGCCAGGGCCAGTCCGCCGATAATACCAAGTATACCGCCCAGGCAGGTCAGAAGGGCCGCTTCGATCAGAAACTGCCAGATAATCTCCCGCCGTGTGGCGCCTAACGCCTTGCGGAGTCCGATTTCGTGAGTACGTTCCGTCACCGAAACCAGCATGATGACCATGACGCCGATACCGCCAACCATCAGGCCGATAGAGGCCATAACCACCAACACCAGGCCAATAGGGCCGGTAATTCGTTCTACAAGTTCGAGCATCGCATCTGCCGAGGTTATGGCAAAATCGTCTTTCAGGCCGGGCATGACCTTGCGACGGGCGCGTAACAGGGCGCGGGAATCTTCCTGGACCTGATCAAGGTTCGCCTGTTTGTCTATAATAAGACGGAGAAACGTCGGCTCCTGTCGACCTTTAAAATCTCGGCGATATGCAGTATGTGGTACCACGACGAAATTCTGAGCCAGGCTACCGAACATCCGGGCAAATAGACTTTCGTTTTCCGCAAAAACGCCGACAATCTGATATTCTTTATCCGAGATGCGTACGTGCTGCCCTATGGGATCTTCGCCGGGGAAAAGATCCCGGGCGGGTTGGGCACCTAACACAGCGACCGACCGGCGGTGGTCCACTTCAAACGGCGTGAAAAAACGACCCTGATCAACAGCAATTTTATTAAACGATGGGAAAAGTATGGACGAGCCCATCACCGTCATCAGACGCGCTTTGCGATTGCGATGGCGGAGCGGTTTGCCCTGCTGATAAAATATATCCACACCGGTTACATGGGGCAATTGTGCCAGGGCACGGGCATCCTCTGTCGTAAAATCATTACGTTTGGCTTGTTCTCTTCGGTTGCCTCCGATGTCAAATTTACTGATCTGGAGGACAACCGTCTCTCCCCCCGTTATTTCCTGGGTAATTCGATCACTGAGTCCCGAGAGAATCGAGACCATGCCCATCAGCGTCGCGACAGCGACAGCCACGCCCAGCATAACCAGCACCGAACGTAATTTGTGCGTCCAGACTACATCCAGCGCCAATTTGACGCTTTCTATAAGCTTTGTTCTCGGCTCATTCATTCGTGACGTAAGGCCTCCACAGGATCAAGCTGAGCCGCGCGACCGGCCGGATACAAGCCGAAAAACACCCCAACAATAAACACGATCAGAAGCGCAGCCAGGATAGACCATCCTTTAATGGCATATGGAAGCGGAGTAAAGGAGGCAATAAGAAACGCAGCAAAAAAACCAAGGGCAATCCCGAATAGACCGCCGACCGAAGTCAGGGTGATCGATTCGACCAGAAATTGCATCATGATATCTCTCCGTCGTGCCCCCAACGCCTTCCGAAGGCCCACTTCACTCGTACGTTCCGTGACCGCCACCAGCATAATATTCATAATGATAATCCCGCCGATGACCAGCGTAATACTGACCAGGCCAATCGTGGCCGAAAAGATACCCTGGCTGATGCTTTGCCAGAGTGCCATCAGGGTCTCGGAGGTCGAAAGGTGAAAGTCATCATCGTCGCCAGGGCGGAGCTTCCGGCGCAGCCGCATCAGGGCGCGGGTTTCTTCTATCGCTTCCGGTACGATTTCAAGCGCCCCGGTTTTCACAAGGACTTTAAGCGAACGCCGCGTACCATAATGCTTCAAAAAGGAAGTGACGGGAATGATCGTGAACATATTCTGCTCGCCGCCGAAACCACCGGTTTTCTCTTCTATAACCCCGACCACACGATAATGTCGTCCTCCGAATTTGATCCGTTTGTCGATCGGGTCTTCCGAGGGGAACAGGTTTTGGGCGACATCCCAACCCAGGACACAGACCGCCCGCCGAAGCGCAACATCCACTGGGGCCAGATGCCGACCCTGTATGATCGGCCAATCTCCCATAATTGGATATTCGCTCGTATGCCCCTGAATGCCCACATTCTCCACAGATCGGTCGCGATACACCACATGCTGGGTTGTACTGATCGTCGCATTCACATAGCGAGCTTGTGGGATTTTTTCCCTTATCGCCTCTGCATCTTCCAGAGTAATGTTAGGATATCGTAGCGATTTTAAAAACAAATCAAAATTTGTTAACACGCCGATCTGATTAACACGTTCCAGTGTAAACGCATCCGTCCCTTCGGAGGCAATCTCATCCTGTACGTATGAGTTCATGCCATCAATGATCGACACGACCGCAATGATGGCCATGATCGACACAATGACACACAGGATGGTTAAAAACGACCGGAGCTTGTTGGCCCATAAGGCCATAAGCGCGACACGTATGCTCTCGAGTATAGTATACATAGCTAATTGAAAACGAGGAATCGATTCCCTTGTCGTTCTCCCATCTGCCTACCGCCTCTCAATCCTTCCCTTCCTTCTCCACAAGCGTACTATCTTTAATCGTCCGTAAAGTCTCAAATGGACCGGTGATAATATCATGGCCTGCGTCGAGGCCGGACAGGATCTCAAAGTGCCGCTCCCCTGTTAATCCCGTAGTCACATGCCGGAAAAAAGCCCGTTCGTTTTCAATGATGAAGACCCCCTCATGCGCCCGATTTCTTCGGCGCGTGGACGGATCATCCTCTCCATTGTCGTTCTTTTGATCGTCTTCAGGCTCACGCACCGTCAGGGCCTGAATCGGTATAGACAATACATTCTGGCGTGTCCCGGTGATGATATCGGCCACACAGGACAAACCGGGACGGACATTGGGGATGGTATCCGTCAGATGAATGACCACTTCAAAGTTTACCGCCGTTTGATTGGTTCCAGCGATAGGGCTGTTTCCGATCCGGTCAATGATCCCATTGAAAATCGTATCGGGATACGCATCAACCATGACTACCGCAGGTTGCCCTACGCGCAGGTCTATTACATCAGTCTCGTCTACTTCGACCCAGGCCTCCATCTGATTCAAATTGGAAACCGTCATCAGTACCGTACCGGGGTTGTTGAAGGTACCGACAAAGGCATTTTCACCTTCGTGGATGTTAAGTTTGGTAATGATACCGGAGATATCGGCGTGGACATTCACCTTGGTGAGGTCGTGGCGGGCATTATTAAGTTGAGCCTCCAGGCGGGTTATCTCTTCTTTCGTGGCACTTGTCCGGGCGACTTCCACCTCATAGGCGGACTTGGCCCGTTGTACCACATCCTCTGCGACCACATTTCGTTCGAGTAGCGCCTTCTGACGTTCATATTCGATCTTCGCCTGTTGTCGGGTCGCCTCTGCTACCGTGATGTTGGCCTTTGCGGATCGCATGCTGGCCTGAATCTGAGCCACCAGCGTTTGCGTCGGGGTGGGATCGATCCGAAAGAGCAATTGACCTGCTTCTACCATGTCCCCTTCCCGTACAGGCAGTTGAATGACTTTCCCGCTGGTACTTGCGCTCACATCTACTTTACGGGTGGTCTCAATTGTACCTGAAGCCGAGACACGAGAGACCAGGTCCCTATTTTCCACCGTTTGTAGGCGGACCGCCACTGTTTTCTTTCGCTGGTATTTGATGTTGGCATACGCCAGGAGGCTGATCCCTGCTACAACTAGAATACTGATAATTACTTTACCACGGTTTGTCATGGAATAATCCTTCTAAATGATCCTAATGAACTTCATCTCGATACCGCGACCTGTCCCGTCTCCCTTAAGGGGGCTTCGAGGAGGCCTTTGAGGGAGCTACAATCCTGGAATAATGGAACCGAATGTCAATACAATGCCTGTTTTTATGACGAGCCATACGATCCATAGGCCGACGAATACCTTGGCTGCCCGCATGGTCGGCATGTCGTACAGGACGCCGAAACCAATGGAGAGCAGACAGAGCCACCATCCAGTAAATACATCAATGCCTGTCAGGATAGTATAAACAATATTGTCATCTTCAAGAAATGGGACCAGAACCCCTAAATTCAATGTGGCCCCGGCCTGCTGGGTGGCGTTTGTCATGAGTACGGTTACCCCAATACCCAGGATGTTGATCAAACTGGCATGGGTCAAAACACTCAGCGTGTGCTTAAACGACACATTGCCGCCGAAGACCGCTTGGAAAATAAGGCGGAAAATAAGGGTCATGACCAGTGATATAATCGGCACGATAATAAGCACGGAGACCACGCCGATACCTATACCAATCGGACCGGTAGTAAAAGAGGCCACTTGGTCTATCTGGGCTTGGGTTACGTCGGGATTTTGCTGCTGCATCTGTTCGATCGCCATCTTCTCGTTCATCGGCGCGTACACCGGTATGACAGCCATCGACAGCAGAACAATGACGATTATCGGCGAAATGAACGAGGGATGTTCCCGCAAGTTCTGGAAGACCTGGCCAGGTGAAAAAAAGATGTTGATCACCCGTGGCAAAAAAACCATTGGATCGCTTGTGGGTTCATTCACAAGGTCACGGACAGGATCGCTTGCAGGTTCTGTAGGCTCACTCATTTAAGGTTCCTTCGGTAATAGCGAACATAATACACGGTCTCAATATCTCTTTCACTACATATGCCGTAAGATCGAAACGTTTTTAGGCTCACAAAATAGGCGTTCCGTAATCCTTCACAAAATAGAGTTTATATGGATGCACAGCAAGCAGAATCGCCCTGAATGCGAGGACAGGAATTTATTCTGTCAGGCCCACCTACCATCCGCTATCCAACCCCATGAACGCTCCATATTGTAACACTCGAAAATAACGCTTGACATAAACGTGGGGCCTCCTAATACTTACAACATCTTTTCTAAAATTCGAAAAGATAAACCAGGAAGACTGCGAAACGTCGGAAAGAATGACAGAATTCGCAGCTTCGCTGTAAGGGTTTGGCAATCAAGAGATCTATTTGTATTTGACTCCCATGCAGGGGACATTGTTTCGCAGGCTCGTAGCGTAGCAGCTTCGCCCATAGGAACCCCAGACTTGCAACAACAAAATCTGATCCAGATTCGGGCCACACAACACGGGATCAGCATAGTCTTCGATCCGCAGGCACCGCTGAGCGATTTATTGTCGGCCTTGAATACACGGCTGCAATCCCATGCTCAGTTTTATAAAGATGCCGACCTGAAGCTTAATCTTGGATCTCGGGTCCTGCTGCCCGAACAGCTGACAGCCGTACGCACTACACTGGAAGAATTCCAGCTTCGATTAAGCAGTATTATTTGCGAAGATCAGGCGCTGTTTGAACGATTTGAGCAAGAGTATGGTTGTCCCGTAGAGATCATACCGTCAGATCCGACGCATGACCGGCATTCGGCAGGGCAGGCAGCTTCGGAGCCTTCTTCTGTTTATTCCTCTTCTACACGCGCAGGTACCGACAAAGAAACGATCATTGTAAGGCAGCCTTGCCGGTCGGGTATGGCGTTCTCATCGCAGGGAAACATGATCATTCTCGGCAATGTGAATCCTGGGGCGGAGGTGAGGGCGGACGGAGATATAATCATTATGGGAGAACTTAGAGGGAACGCCCATGCCGGTGCGTCCGGAAATTCGTCAGCAGTAATTATAGCGTTGATGCTTGATCCCAAGAGGTTACGAATCGCCGATCGTTTGGCTGTAGCGCCGAATGTGGATGAAGACCCGGAAGATTCGGCGTCTTCTAATATTGCTCCCGAAATTGCGTATATTGTGGGTAGCCAAATCATGATCGAACCGTTCACTGGTCGCTTCCCGACGGAGTGATGATTTCTATGCGTTGCTTACCTGCACGTGGAGGAGGCATGACTGCCCGGTAAAGCAATTGTGCTCACCTCCGGGAAAGTTGGTGTTGGAAAAACGACCTCCACAGCTAATCTCGGGACCCAGCCTCGACTTATTATTAACCGCTGGCGGTTAAGCCGTTGGGGATTATACCGCAAGATGAAGGCATTGTCGTCTCATCTAATTAAGGGATCCCCATCGTTCGTGAACAACAGAAGTCGGTCGGACGCTTATCGGAACAGCGCGCACGTGGTGACGTGGAAGACGTCCCGTTGCTGACACTCATTTGCGCTGCTGGTTTCCTGGCTAAGCTGAAATAGTTCTGGGTTAGACAGGCAATAACATTGGCTGATCATACCCCGGCCGGGTGTGAGAAAGAGCGTCTTGGGTAATCGTACACTGGAAGAGTACTCGGATGATTCAAAATATCATTAAATGGTATCAGAAAGACGACCATAATTCAGGGGCTGTTGCTAATCGACGGCTTCACCTCCTACCCGTAAATAAGCGGGTAGGGCTGACACCAGCTCTGTTGGATCAGCTTAAAAATGATAACACGGCCGTGGTGTCCAGATATCTTGAAGTAGAACAGCAGGCCACCGATATTAATGTGGAACGATCCGAAGAATCCATGGCGCTGGTTTCCAACATCGGTGTCAAACAGGGCCTGTGCAAGTGGGCCAATAATGCAGATCCGACCGAGGTGGGATAGAATCAGATGGCCACCGAACAAGAACGAAAAAGGCATTGTAAGGTCGGAGAATGCAGGAATGCAATTAAGACCCGCGGGTATTGTAACAAACATTATATTCAGGTCCGACGTCATAAACAATTGATGGTCCACAGAGAATATGCGCCGCGAGGCCGGTATGCAGAATGCAAGGTCGATGGATGTGAAGGCAAACACAGAGCACATGGATATTGTGGAAAGCACTACCGTCAGATCCGTATGTTCGGTCGGCTTACGCCGGAACGTGAATATCGTGCACGTTATTGTACCATTCGTGGATGTGCCAGGCTGCATCACGCCGATGGAAAATGTCGGCCGCATTTCGAGAAACAGATGTCGTCGAGATATGTTAAAGCCGTCTCTTGAAACCATATGAAGCAAATTAACCGGGGCGCCCCTTTCCTCTTCCCACTCCCTTCCCTGATGCCTCGATCCTTCTGCGTTATTATCCTTACGCTTATTTCATTAACAACCCTTCTTTCTGCTCATGCGCAGAGCCTTGACCTATACCGTAATGGCGATAGAAAACTAACGGGCCATGGTCGCTTCGATGTACGTGGGCAATATGGTGAAATTCCGGCACAAGCCACTGTGACAGAACGAGATTATGAATGGTGGGTACCCGGAAAAGTTGGCTTCTGGCAATACCATTTAGAGGGCGGTTTTCAAGCAGCCTTTGGGGATAGAATTACCACGCGTTTCACCCTCACAGCCCGATCCGACGATGCAGACCGGGACTTTGTCGGTTGGGGCAATGAGGTATCTGTAAAAGCCCGCCTTAAGGAAGCGAGTATCCGGCTGGAACGGTTCGGCTTCGATCAGTTGGCCCTGGTCGGTGGTCGTCAGCAGGTTGATTATCCTCTGCTCACGGTATACGACTACGTTGGGGGACGCCTGATCTGGCGCATCACACCGCATCTTACGGCCGACTGGGGACAATGGCAGGTATTCGAAGGACGGAATATAGACAGGCCTGGAAAATCATCGGATGATATTGATCTTTGGGGGCCGCAACTTTACTGGCAAACCGCCTCCGTTCGTAGTCGTCTATATGCCCTGATTAATTCAAAAGCTGGTGGGAGCGATGGCATTGGTAGTAATGTCAAAATGGTCGGCGTGTCCTCGTCGATGACATGGCATAGACTGACACGAGCCGAGTGGACGGGTGTCATACAACATGGAGATATCTCTACGCCGGTCACAGGACAACGCCAAATCCGTGCATGGGCTATCCGTGGTCGCTTTAAGGTTCGAATATCTGGTCACCTGTCCATTGGAGGGGCTTACTGGGCTGGCTCAGGGGATCAACCCGGTACACCCGGGATAGATGAAGGATTTCAGCAATTCGGTTATCGAAACACACTAGAAAAATCTACATTTTTTTATCGTCCCGGCCTGCGGAATCTAAGACGTTCTGCCATCCGGCTGGAAGGGCACCTGGCCCGCCTGACAGGCCGGATTCATCTGGCCCGTGTTGGGGAAAGAACGCCAGCACGTACCCTCGGGACGGAAATAGGTTGGACCCTCGACTATGCCTATTCAAAATATGCCCACCTGAAATGGCGATGGGGCGTAACCGCAGATGGTCAGCGCATGCAGATTTTCGAACTCTCCTCGACCCTTGGAGATTAGGCCATAGATATCTGTCGCTAAAGCACCAGGTTTCTCCATTTCGCCAATCCCCAACGGTTTTCCGCGCATAGGCCTACGTTCTAACTTCCTAACTTCCTAACTTCCCTCATCCCCCAATGACAAAGTGCAAAGTCATATTTCACAGGGTCATCAGGATCGTAGAGGCTTAAGGCCTTCGTTACTTCTTCCGCCATTTTCCAATCCGCCTGCTGTCTTCTGCTGAGTCCCAGCTTGCGGGATATTCGCGCCACATGGGTATCAACAGGCATAATCAATTTTGCTGGTGGTATCGCCTGCCAATGCCCGAGATCAATCTCATCATGCCGGACCATCCACCGAAGGTACAGATTCAACCGTTTACAGGCACTGCCGGCACGAGGAGAGGGTAGAAAATAGCGTACACCCGCTTTTCTTGGAATACGGGCATCCGAGTACACCGGACAAGGATAGTCAAGCAAGGTCTCTACAAAGCGGATCAACGCCGGTCCGGTATTCCGGTCGGAGGCGCGATATCCAGCCGCAAATAGATGGCCAAGGCTGCCATAACGGTGAAGCGCCTGTTGCATAAGTGTTAGAAGGGCGACAATATCCCGACCGCGTGAAAAGCGATACACAAATGAATCGAAACGCTGGCCATCGCGCTCAACGTCAAAATGATAGATAAACGAATAAGGTTCATTGTCCATCAATTCAAGGAGATGTTCTACCGCATCGACAATGCGTTCCGCCCGTCCATAGGCCAGCACCGCTGCGATCAGACCAGCCGTCTCCTGATCCGCTGGTTCGGATAAGCGCCGGACGACCTCAAGTGGATCAGGGGAGAGCATGGATAAATCAAAGGTATGGTACAACGTCTCCAACTGATCGAATAAGGCTGAATCGTATTTCATAGGTCTACCCTCTCCTGATCCGCAGGGCCGCCTGTGGCCTGCCAATATTTGTACGTCTCCGTGATATAGAGCACATCATTGAACGGGTGTTGGTGCATATTGCTGATATCGATTTGGGTAATGATTGGAAACGATGGGTATTAATTTAATGATCAGGTAAGAACAAATAACTCCTTCCGAAGCGATACCTGAAACGAGGTAACTTCCGGTCGGTAATTTATTTGGCTCTATTTGAAATATACTATTCTATCTTGACATGAACACCCGTTTAATATAGCATTTAATATAACATACCTTTTCAACAAAATCATTAACTGAATCATAACTGGACCAGGAATAATTATGGCCATTAATAAAGGCCGGAGCATTCATCATGCTTACGCGAAAGCAAAAAGTCTTCATGAGGCTGCCTTGGCATAAACGCCGTAGGCATTGCTTATTGCAATTTGGAAGGAATAACCATGATAAAGACCCTCGTTGTCGATGATGAGTCGCTCTTGTGTGAGTTATTTGATGGAATGTTGACCGAAATGGGATACGACGTCGAAGTGGCCATGAGTGCAGAGGAAGCACTGAATACCATTCGAAATACCCAATTTGACGTGGTCTTACTGGATTTGATGCTGGGGTCGGTAAGCGGATTTACCGTGTTGGAGCAAATTCGTCAGATGTATTATCCGCCAATAGTGCTGGTGATGACCGGATACGGGTCGACCGACGTTGCGATAGAAGCCATGAAGCAGGGCGCAGCCGATTTTATTATGAAGCCCGTGGAGCCGGATTTGCTTGATAACCGCATCCGTAAAGCGATGGATGAACGTCGTGCGCAGCGTCTGGCTATTACCGATGGGTTGACGAGTTTGTATAATCGCCGATATTTTGAAGAACGGCTCAAGGAAGAAACCCTTCGGTCGCACCGATATAATCGGCCGATGTCGATCATTATGATCGATATTGACTATTTTAAATATTTTAATGATACGTGTGGCCATTTAAAAGGGGATGATGTCCTGAGAAAACTTTCTAACATTCTTCAGGACCATACACGCGAGACAGATATTACTGCTCGATATGGCGGGGAAGAATTCGTTATGATCCTCCCGGAAACTGGTTTGGATAGCTCTAAGATGCTGGGTGAACGGATCAGAGCAGCGGTGGAAAAGGAGGTTTTCGAGGGAGAGGAGCGTATTCCGTCGAAAAGAATTACCGTCAGCGTTGGGGTCGGGTGTCTGATAGAGAAGGAAGATGGGTGTGATGTACTGGAGCGAGCCGATCAGGCGCTTTATAAATCCAAGCAGGCTGGTAAAAATCGTGTAACCGTGCTTTTAAAAGAAGGCATGTCACCGCAGTGAAACCTGAAGAATTAACAAAACAGCTGGAAAAAAATAAAGTCGCTCTGGTTTATTTTTTTTCCGGCGATGAAGATTTCCTTAAAGAGGAAGCCATTCGGCAGTTGATCGCCGCCACGATCGAACCCGGTACAGAAGATTTTTGTCTGGATATATTGAACGGGGATAACACAGATGCCTCAACCGTTTTAACCCTTGCCGCTACAATACCGATGATGGCCGAAAGTCGTGTCGTCGTCGTGAAAAACTTTCAGCGGTTGCCTCAGAAAGATCGGGAAACGATTGCGGACTATGCCGACCAGCCAGCACCCAGCACCTGTTTGGTCCTCGTCACCGCTAAAGCCGACCTGAAAACAAAAATATATAGCCGTTTGAGTAAAGCCGCCACATCGGTCGTCTTCTATCCCCTGTATCCGGAACGTATCCCCGCATGGTTACAACAGCGTGTTCGCCCCTTTAAAAAACGCTTGTCCAATGAAGCCGGCCATCAGCTTCAATCTATTGTAGGTACGGATCTGGGCGCTTTGGCGAGTGAACTGGAGAAATTAGTTGTTTTCGTTGGGAATCGTCAGACCATTGAGGCAGCGGATGTGGAAGCCACCATGGGGCCGTCCAGGGCCGGTACGGTTTTCGATCTGGCACAGGCCATCGGGGAGAAAGATCTGACTCTGGCGCATAAATCATATATGCGCGCCATGGATGCGGGAGAAGCGCCCTACGCTCTCGTGGCTATCCTGGTCCGCCACCTGACTATTCTGTGGAAGATTCGTTTGATGAAACGAGAACGGCAGTCAGATGAAGAGATTAAAAAGTTGTTAAAACTCGGCTGGGGTTTTAATCGATTTTTTGCACAATATGCTGCGCAGGCCGGTTTGTTAACTGGTCGGGATCTTCATATCGGATTTGAAGCCTTATATCAGGCCGATGTGTCATTGAAAACCAGCACCCTTTCACCTCATTTGGTTATGCAGAAATTGCTGTATGAACTGTGTGGTGGAGGAGGGACGCCATGACTACAGATGAAGGCATTGTCATCCGAGAACACCGTGGTGCTTTTGATGTCGAGACAGAGACAAGCGTTGTGGTCTGTTCCTTGCGCAGCAAACTGAGAAAAAACTTGATCTATCCTGAAAGAGGTGATCAGCATCATACCGTTGAAAAGGTAGGTTTAATCCGGGTGATAAATCCTGTGACCATCGGAGATCGTGTACGGATCAGTAAACAAAAGGATGATACGGGGGCGATAGAGGAAGTGCTGCCGCGCCGGTCCAAATTATCGCGGAAGGCCCCGGGACGACGGCGTGTAGAACAGATCATGATCGCTAATGCGGATTATTTGATCATTGTGCTTGCGGTAAAAAATCCGACCCCCAACATCAGCATGTTGAACCGATTACTGGTAGCCGCAGAGGCCGGAACGCTGACACCGGTTATTTGTCTGAACAAAATGGACCTATGGACCTTAGAGAGTCCGGATATTCAAAAGACCTTTGAAGACGTCGGTTATCGCGTTATTCCAACCAGCGCCCATACAGGCCAGGGTATTGAGGATCTCCGAAACACTTTGGCCTCCAGGATATCTGCTATTTCCGGTCCTTCAGGCGTAGGCAAAACGTCTTTGTTAAACGCGCTGCAACCCGGTCTTGGCCTCAAGGTACGTGAAGTCAGCCTGTCTACAGGGAAGGGACGGCACACCACGACCTATCTGGCGGGGCACAAATTAGACGCAGGCGGACTGGTGATCGATACACCAGGCATCCGTGAATTCAGCCTATGGGATATCAGGCCGGAAGAGTTACCGGAGATGTTCCCGGACCTATCGAAATATCTCCATACCTGTAAATATCATAATTGTGCCCATATTCATGAACCGGGCTGTGGCATTAAAGACGCCGTGGACCAGGGCCTCATATCACCATACCGCTACAAGAGTTTTGTTGAGCTATATGAAGAACTAAAGGAAGATGAATAACTTAAAATGCCCCTATTCATCAACGCCTAGAATCCAATCTCCCGGTTCCGATCTTCCTCAATACCGGCGAACCTGCACAGTGTATCCAATTTTAATGCCATCTCCCGGCCGGTCTGCCGCTCGTCGACACGGAGAATCATATTCAGATGATTTGGCATATGGGTTTCATCAAAGCCGACGACTTCTCCGATCGTTTCATCATTGATAGATACTCTGTCCCCACTGACCAGCAGGCCTGTTTCCCCCATTTCAATGAATCCGAGGTAGGCGACGCGATTAATCGTATCGCCAGGCTGAGCATCTTTTTCATCCGTAAGAATGAGCTCAAGGACCTCCCGGCGCCGTACAGCCCGGGACAAGTGTGGCATTAAAGTTAAACCCCGGTCATCTACCTGCCAGTCCAAGATGGCGAATATTCGGCCGGCTAACTCTGTTTTCCGATGATAGTGATCACGGGTAACACGCTTTTGTTCATGAGGGTCAGGCATGGCACTTCCTTCTGAATTGTTAAAGGTTGATGACAGATATCCTGTGGAGGCGCTACGAGCATCCGCAGTTGTTGAAAAGAACAGCCGTGGGCATGGTTTGCTGCACATCAAGCAAACGTGCGCCCCTCAGGAAGCTACGGGGCATCTTCAATATTGTAAAGCCTGGAGAGGATTAACCTGACAGCCTGCAGGGTATATCTTCCTTGAAGAGCTACACTATTTCCTGCTGAATCCAGCCAGCACAGCACCGATCTCATCCTGAGCGTTGCGCGCGGTGGCTGATGATCCGATGTAGTTGTTCATCATAATGGAAAAGACCAGCGGTTCGCCATCCAGTGTGGTTACAAAACCGCTCAGACAACTCGCCCCCGATAGCGTGCCCGTTTTGGCTCGCAGAATGCCTTCTGCCTCTGTGCCCGCCATACGATATTTTAACGTCCCGTCCATCCCGGCAATCGGTAAGGCTTCCATTAACGGCAACCTGAGTGTCGTATCCCGATAAGCGGCTGTAAGCAGCGCAATCGTTTGATCGGGTGTAACGAGGTTATAAAAAGACAGCCCTGATCCGTCCACAAACCGGTATGATAACGTATCCAGACCGACATATTCAGTTAAAACATGTCGAGCAACACGTAAACCATCCTGGGTCGTCCCTGTTCCGCCGAATCGATGCTGTCCCATTGTTTTTATGAGGAGTTCCGCCGTCAGATTATCACTGTCTTTCAACATCCTTGTAATGGCTGTTGTTAACGGTTCTGACTGGTGTGTGGCAATCGTCCGTGCCCGATAGGGTGTTTTGCCACGACGTATACTGCCGGTAATATAGACACCTTGGGCATGCAATTGTTCTTTGAGCAGGCGGGCGGCGTATAATCCTGGCTCCTCTACAGTACGAATGAACAGGCGCTCACCGGCATCAAGCGGAAGTTCACCGGTAATGGTAACCGTATTCCGCCGCTTTTGCCATTGCCTGTGAACGCGCAACGGTACCAGAGACTCTGAGCCGGCCGGAACAGTGGTTGCCTTTACATTAAAGGTTAAATAAGCTGTCGAAGGAGCAATACGTACCGAAACCGGTGCCCCGACCGCATCCCCTGGTGTAATATTCACCTCAACGCAGTTGCTGTTGATGGTCATGGCGCTGAGCTGTGCGGAATACCCGTATTGGACATCATCCCACATCCAGCCCTCACCAAGCGGAACGGAATCAAAATACGACTCGTCAATAATTATATCACCGGCGATCACAACAGGATTAGAGACAGCGATTTTTTCGGCCAGTCGATTCAAATCATCCGTATTAAAGAGTGGATCTCCCCGTCCGTAAAGGTAAAGGTCCGTAAACAGGGTGTCTCTTCGAACACGGAGGTCGGGATCTGCAAAGACGGTGGTAAGAAACCGGTAATCCGCCCCTAAAATACGCAAGGCGCCGACAGCGGTGTATAGCTTCGTATTGGACGCCGGGTGAAAGAGACCGGTCGACCGCTGGGCGAATAGCGTATCTCCCGTCGCCAGAGAGACAACCTTAAGACCAATGGTCATAGGCTTCAGTGTCGGCTGATTCAGAACAGCTTGAAGACTACGTTGTAAACGGGGTTCATACCGTGAACCTGAGTCGCGTGACCTGCTCGGTCCGCCACAGGCGTATGATAACATCGTCATGCTTACGAGAAGAAAAAGGAGATTACTATATCGGTTCATAATAGGTGCTATTCCTTAGTATGAAGACTAAATCGGCCCACTTTACTGTCCCCCATCAAAGGGGACCTCTCCGGAAAATACCCAATGTGCACTACCACGGAGTATAACATTAGTTAAAAGATCATTATTGTACTCAAACGAGACGAGCAAGATCTCACCGCTTCTTGTATGGACCTCAATCGGTGATTTCATTTCTCCAGTAAGCACATGTACGACCGCACAGGCGACGGCACCGGTACCACAGCTTAAGGTCTCTGCCTCGACCCCGCGTTCAAACGTTCGTACGGAAAGAGACGCGGCGGTGAGCGGTTGTACAAAATTAATATTAGTTCCCCCGGGCTGAAAGATGGGATGGTGTCTCAGCTGGGCCCCAGTCGTTTCAACCGCTTCACCGGTCACATTTTTAGAGGGGAATACGGCATGGTCCGTGCCGGTATTCAATGTATGATAGCACGCCAAAATCGGATCATCCGGTAGAGAACGGTTTAGACCTATGTCACAGGGGTCCGTCATCGTAAGAGCGACTTCAGTGCCAACGATCTCCGCTTTGTGAACCCCGTCATCCGCTTCGAACGCCATGGACAGGTTTGCTATACCTCGGTGATAGGCAAACCGAGCCAAACATCGGGCCCCGTTTCCGCAGAACGAAGCACGACTGCCGTCGAGATTATAATGTCGCATACGAAAAGGAGTTGATTCGCCTTCTTCCAGTAAGATCAAGCCATCAGCCCCGATACCTGTGCGCCGATTGCACCACCGTCGAGCCAACCGTCCCGCTATCTCATCTGGCCAACTCTGACGACGGTTATCGACTAGGATGAAATCATTGCCCGCCCCGTGCATTTTAGTAAAGGAGATATGCGACATAAGAAAAGTATAGCCAGGATTTATGAGGTCACAGCGTATGAACGAACGGTCCGAAGATCGGACGGAGATCCAATAGACCGTGTTTCAGAAGGCGTCTCAGCTGCAAAATACGCATTTGAAACCCTGCCCAAACGATCAACTTGTGGTTTTGTCGCTCCCGGCCTCACACCTTCAACATTTTATCCAGAACCCGCGCTACCTCATCATACCGAGCTGGCAACTCTACAGGGTGCTGTTTATACCGCGTGCTTACATCTTCTAATTGACCTTCGTGATAGCCGACTTTGAAATCGGTGAATTTCAGACCGTTGGCGGTGGAAATAACGATGACACGATCCTTCGACTGAATTTCGCCTCGATCGACCAACTTGAACAGGGCGGCCAGGGCTACACCTGTGTGCGGGCAGTTATACAGGCCGGTCAGGTCACCACGGGCGGCCGCATTGGCGATCTCATCTTCAGTGGCCTGTTCTACAATACCATCAAACTCTTTTAAAACACGAATAGCCCTTTGGATACTCACCGGGTTACCAATCTGAATGGCGCTGGCCACGGTTTTTTGAGCCACTATGGGGTTATAATCCGTAAAACCCGTCAGATAGCTTTGATACAGCGGATTCGCTCGGGCAGCCTGTGCACAGACGATGCGAGGGCGTTTGTTGATCAGACCAAGTTCTTCCATCATCAGGAAGCCTTTACCGAGTGCCGACACATTCCCCAGGTTGCCGCCGGGGATAATGATGACTTCCGGCACTTCCCAATCAAATTGTTGTACAATCTCCATACTGATCGTCTTCTGACCTTCAATACGTAATGAATTCATGGAATTGGCCAGATAGATGTGTTCCCTTTCGGCTACCTGTTGAACGATTTTCATGCACCCGTCAAAATCGGTGTCCAGAGATATGGTCAGTGCACCGTTCGCTATAGGTTGAATAAGTTGTGTGATAGATACTTTATCTTTAGGAAGAAACACGATGGCTGGAATACCCACATAAGCACAGTAGGCGGCCAGAGCCGCCGACGTGTCACCCGTAGATGCACAGGCAATTCCGCGGATATCTTTACCTTCTTTGATCATTTGATTGACCATCGAGACCAGAACGGTCATTCCCAGATCTTTAAATGAACCGGTATGGTTGTTGCCACACTGCTTGACCCAGAGGTCCTCCAACCCTATTTCTTTTCCCAATCTTTCCGCCCAGAATAAATTGCTGCCTCCTTCATAGATGGAGACGACATTCTGATCATCCACTGTCGGACAGACCCACTCCTTTTTACCCCAAACGCCACTGCCATATGGATATTCGTTTCTCTTATATCGATCGTCGAACAGACGCATCCAGGCGGCTGCGCTGCGGGTTTTCAATTGGTCCATATCGTGAACCACCTCCAGCAGACCGCCACAGGTATGACAACGATACACCACTTCGTTTAATGCATACGTTTCATCACAGCCACTGATACATTGAAACCAGGCCCGATATTTCATGGTGCTCTTTCTCCTTGATAGCCATCGCCCCATTTTTATCCGGGATGCCGCACATTGCGGCTCTTTGTCGTTGCTTGTGACCCTTATCCCCTGCTCCTGAACATGCCGATAGATTATAAATCATCAACGCTCATCCGTTGCAATCGTCTGGCCCGCCGCCTTTCTGCTTCCTGAAACCGCCGTCTTTCCTCCCCTGTCTCAGGCATGACCGGCTGTATGGCATGAGGATGTCCACTGGCACCCAACGCGACAAAGGTTAAATACGCGCTGCTGGTATGCATCCTTTTCCCGCTCAGGACATCTTCGGAAAAGACTTTCACACCCACTTCCATCGAGGTCCGACCAGTATAATTAACAGATGCTTTGAGTACGATCAATTGCCCTACATTGATCGGATGATGAAAATCCACCTCATCAATAGAGGCGGTGACCACCATGGAGCGGCTGTGCCGCTGCGCTGCAATCGCCGCCGTAATGTCGATCAGATGCATCACACGCCCACCCAACATGTTGCCAAGTGGATTGGTATCATTGGGCAGGACCATTTCCACCCGCTCAACCATAGAATCGCGCGTCGGTTTACCTGAAGCTTTACTCATTAATCGGGTACCGGTTTTGTTTTGGCCAGCTTAGTGATACGTAATTCACACAGCTGGGCGTAGGGAGACTTCATTTTATTAAAATAATCTATTGACTATTCATCCAACGCAATATACAATGTCCCCTCGCTCACTAAAATGCGTCGCTTAAAACACGTTAATCCTGCCTGTAGGTCGGCGCACTTCACATTATTTGGAACTGTATATGTTGTCAAGGAAGATTTCGCGGTATGACGACGTGGATTTGGCAATTTAATGCTTCGACGTAGGAAATGTGATGTAGATCACAAAAAAGTGCAATTCGTTTCAGTATGAAGTATGAAATTTATTTCGCACTTCTATGTAAAACAGGCAGTGGCGGTCGAGAAGCCATAATTATAAAATAAAAAAAATGAAGCATGTTTTACTTAGAGCCCCTAGGATATTAAATTTATGATCGTAAATAAAGCGCATAGAACATCTTTGAGTTGGCACGTTGTTTGCATAACCGAGATGGTATCAATATGCAAATCCAAAAACATATTCAGAAACCGTGCAAATACTTGTCATTCCATATCCGGCAATATTGAAGTGTGTCAGTCCATTCGAATGTTCTGGCGCTTAAGTAAGTTTGTGTTAATCAATATTAAATTTCATTTCATTCTAAGCCCCACTGTTGATATGGAAAGGAGGTGAGCAAAAAGCTAAGGTTGTTTAAGGATTTCAAATCCGCATAGTAACATAACGAAAAAGTCAGCAAGAGGGGCACGCTGGCAGTCAATCTTAAAGAAGGCCGTCTGACTGTAAAGAGGAGTAAATCGAATGTCTATACGAATTTCACGAGTTTTACGCATTGCATTTGCCTTCGCGTTATTGCTCAGTGTCTCGACGAGTGCATTAGCCCAGACGGTTGGTAAGATAACCGGCGTCGTGGTTGATAAAGCAACTCGGGAGCCGTTACCAGCTGCGAGTGTCCGTGTTGAAGGGACGCCGATGGGTGCGATGGCGAATGATAAGGGTGAGTATTTCATATTGAATGTACCGCCTGGTGAATATACACTCGTGGTTAATGTGATCGGTTTTGTTCCCCTTCGTGTTATTGAAACGTTGGTGAATGCCGATGTAACCACGCGTTTAGATTTTGACCTGGAATCCACGATTCTTGAATCCGCCGAAGCAGTTGAAGTGGTGGCTCAGCGTCCGTTGGTGGAAAAAAGTTTGACCTCCAGCCGGACGATCGTGAGTACCGAGGAAATTAAATCCTTGCCGATTGTCAGTATAGCGGAAATTGTACTGACAACGGCAGGTAGTTTTGCTGGTAACCTGCGCGGTGGTCGGGCACAGGATAGTCAAACCACAATGGACGGTGCTACAGTGACGTCCCAACGTGGTAATACAGGGCAGGCGTTTACCGTCAACCCGTTTATGATTCAGGAATTGGAAGTTAAGACTGGAACGTTTAACGCTGAATATGTAAACGCCCTCGCTGGTATCACCTCCGTGGTAACCAAGAGTGGTGGTCGGCAGTTCAGTGGGAACATGGAGTTTCGTACGCTCGGCCAGAAAGGGCTCAATTGGACCAAGCCACCGAGTCTCGATCTCGGGACAGCGTTCGCGGCTGGTGAGATTAATGAAGGCGATCTGCGGGCATTGATTAATGGTACCCTTGCGGCGACAACTGCCTTCAACAACGACCCAGCGCGGACCGAGGACGGTCTCAAATTGCGCAACCCGTTTACCACGTTGGATACGTCGGGCGCAGTGTCAAGTTGGAAAGCAGAATTTGACCGTTCCAATTATTATTGGGATTATGATCAGATTATTCCGGAAGCTGATGCTGGCGGGTGGTCATACCTGACCGAAGGTCGTAATGTTGCCCTACAGAACAGTCGCCAGGTAGATCGTAGCTTTAATCCTAACAAATACAATCAGTTCGCACGTAACAATCGGACGGAAAAACGCCCGACCCAACTCGATTGGGGTATGGGTGGTCCGCTCGGTAGTAAGGTGAACTGGTTTGCTTCCGGTCGATTCTCCGAAAGTTGGGGACGTAATCCCAACGATTACACCCGTGCAATCAACTTCTTCGGTAAAATGACTTATCGTCCGCGAAACAGCATGAAGGTCTCGATGTCCGGTTTAATTCAGGATAACGGTTTCTTCAGCAAAAAGGGTAATCGTAGAACGCCGTATGCAAATAAGTACATAGCAGAAGGTATGAATCAAACCTTCAATGGCCAGATGCATTTTAACGGCACATTTTCGCATACGATTAGCCCGAGTACCTTTTACGAACTCCGTTTGAGTCACATGCGTGAATACAATCAGGCCTATAATCCTAAGTATGGAAAAGCCCCATTGCCCGATCGTAATCAAGTGGTGAATTCTATCGGCTATGTGCCGCTGGAACAGGGGGGACGTCCGAATGTTGGTTACCAGGTATATGGCGATAAGGCCTATGAGGATATCCTTAGTGGTAACTACCTTGACATTCGTCCCTTCAAAACGGATCTCAGTTTTGCGATTACCAGCCAGATGACGTCGAATCATCAAGTCAAGGCCGGTTTTGGTGTAAACTTGTATGACTATCACGAAAGCCGTCGAGGTGTTGCTCAGGGTAATGCACCTGATCTTTTCAACGAATACAATGGGATTACGAGTGATAACTTGGAACCGTTGTCCGGCTGGGAATATCATGTATTCCCGACAGAATACTTTGTGTATGCTCAGGATCGTATAGAATACGGTAGTTTGGTTGTAAACGCCGGTGTGCGTCTGGACATTTTGGATGCCAAGGCCAATGCAAGCAATGCATTCAAACCACGTCCTGGCCCATCAGCTGCGGATGATGATCCCCAATACCGGACCGATACTCCGTCCATCAAGACGGGCCTCGCTCCTCGCCTGGGTATCTCCCATCCTATCACCGATCGTGCCGCGTTGCATTATTCTTATGGAGTCTTCAACCAGCGTCCGACATTGTCAAATCTGTATGACGGCCTGGTTCAGAGCTATCCGTTTGAACGCAACCATGGTAATCCCGATCTGCCTTACCAGAAGGCTACCAATTACGAGATGGGTCTCCAGACCGAAGTTTATCCTGGCTACTATCTTGACATAACGGGTTATTTCCGTGATGTCAATGATCTGCCACTGAGCTGGGTGATCAACCCGGAAGCTGGCTTTATCGGCGGTTCACAACGTGAAATTGCGATTTTGCTCCCGACGTTCGCACAGGACTCCCGTGGTTTTGAGGTGTCCGTCCGTCGTCAGATGGCAAACCGTTTTTCACTTCGTGGAAATTATACGGTGTCTTTTGTAACAGATTTGAACGTACCGCCGGGTGTCAGAGAGACGATCGTCAGCAACAGCGACCTTCTTAATGGTACCCCTTCGCCGGCCACGTATCTGAGACAAAATTCCGTGTTCGACCGTCGTCATCGTATGGTGATGAATCTTTTGGTCGAATTACCATTTGGCGTCAGTGCTTCTTTCTTGACGAAGGCGCAAAGCGGTAACGAGTTCCGTACGAAAAATAACTCTACTGTCGATCCTTTGCAGTTACTGCAAACGTCAACGCGTGCACCATGGACGTGGACGACCGACATGTATGCACAGAAGGTGTTCAACTTGGGTGGCACGCGTTTGGGTGTGTTCTCTCAGGTTAATAACATCTTCAACCGAACAAATATCTACTCAATCGGTAACAGTCCGGCGTCTGATCGCTGGGTGCGTCGTGGCGACCCCGTCGGTTTTATCGGTGGACCGCTTGGTGGTATTGGTACACAGGCAAACACGCCCCGTGATATTTGGGTCGGTGTTAATTTGTCCTGGTAAATTTGTGAATACCCGATATGCAGGCTTAGGCATGCATTGCGGGAGTAATTATGTTCGGTTGTAGTCTTTAGAATAAGGCTACGTTAAAGGAGGATCGTTTTGATGAAATGGCGTCGATATGTTGTAGCTGGCGCAGTCGTTTTAGCGACCGTCGCGACGTTGGGAGCAACACAGTATCTCACAGCGTTGTCGCGCGATCCAGACAAAGAGGCTGCCTTAAGTCGTGCCCATAATGGCGGCGCATCAGCCAAATCAACTGCATCTCTTCAGGGATCTAATATTCCTGTTGAATTGGCAGTTGGTGCAAAGCAGCAACCCTTCATAGGTGGTCAGAAATATATGGCCATCATGAACTCGGAGTTGACGGATAACTATACCGAGAGAGGTTGGCGAGGGGCTGGTCGTTCGATGAGCCCTGGTATGGGGATGCCTTCGTATACGGTGCCTGCTGGCGGTTTTGATTCGCCGTTATGGGCTTCCGCATGCGGTATTACGGCATACTTACCTATAGCCGCTGCTGCTGTGCCAGGCGCGTTCGCTGAAGGCTCGTTTGTCGGTACAAATAATGTCTACCGTAATCCACCGCAATCGAATACCGCAGGTCCAACCGGCTACTGGTCGGACCTGGGCGGTACCGGGAGCCCTGGTTTCGCCAGGGGTACAACCGGTCCCGGCGGATATCGTGAACCGTTTATTACGGAGACCGAGTTCTATAATAATGTAGGTGTTGACGTCAAGCGTCAGTCCTACAGCTTCAGCTTTGGTTACAGTCACACCAACGATTTCATCCTCATGCGTCATGTCCTGAATGTAACAGGTAATGTGGATGTGGATCGTGATGGAACATTTGAAGAATCAGGGGTCGCCGTGAAAAACTTTTTCATGGTGTTCAACTATGACTTCGATATTCCGACTGGTCTCGACCCGAACTCAAATAATATTAATGAGAATCGTGGTGGTGACGATAAAACGCCGACCGGTATGTTCTCAGAGATCATGCCACGTTCGGTACCATCCAATCTGCCCAACTCGGGTCGCCATAATCAGGCACCCTACCATCCTCGTTTCTACACGGGTTTTGCAACCATGTTCGACGAAGATGATCCAGGCGGAGCAGGTGTTGATGATTATATCTGGTCGAATATCCGTCAGAACTTCAACCCGCTTCATTTGGGTGAAGGTTCCCTCATGGTATTAGACGGTGATGGGACAGGCGCCAATGGCGATCTGGATGCCCCAGCTACAAGGGACATGTATGGTGCGCCGACGGTCGGTCTGTATCAGACCCATAGCTGGTGGGAATCTGACTGGCGTGGTGTATTTAACTGGTATGCCATGGCTGCCTCCAAGTATTTGACATCATATCCTGGTGATCCAGCAATTGACGGATTACCGATACCACAGCCGCTGGATTTCAGTCCGAATACGGATATGTTCACCGGCGGTGCCCTCCTGGAGCAAAACACGGATATCAGCACTTGGACAGCCAAAGCCACAGTACCAGCTCTTGGCTTGCTCTGGGGTGATCCCCGTAACCTGACGCAGGCTGGTAACCCCGGTGTTGCAGCAGGAATTGGCCTGGCTAGAGGGCGTTATGATAACGTCAGCCTGTTTGATCTGGACGGCGTAATGGCTTCCGTCGTACCTGATCCATTCACGGGTAGTGATCGTAAAGAAATTACCTCTACCACCGGTTGCGATCGTAACCTGATTGGTTGGGGGCCGTTCACCAAGGCGCCAGGCGATGATATCACAATCTGGCAGGTTGATATGGTTGGTGCTGGTAAAGATGGTATTTATGATGTATACCTGCGTGCACTTGACGTATGGATGCAGCGTAAGTACAATGCGGCCAATGATACGTACTATTGGGACGGGTCCAACGACCGTACCATTCCTACGTATAATGCTGATGGTTCCGTTGTCACCGTTGCTGGTGTAGTTCAGACTGAAACCATCAACTTTGGCCGTGGGCCTGACAGTGGCACGTTGTTCCACCCACCACCGCCTCCGACCTTGTCCGTCTTCCCGACGAACAATGGTACGATCGCGATAGCATGGGAAAACAATGCGGAAACGGCTATTGATCCGGGTACCGGTGCGGTTGATTTTTCAGGATACCGACTGTATCGTGCATCCGGTTTTATTGATCAGTTCCCGACCGCTACGACGGCTCATCCGGTTGGTTATAACAGCACGATCATTCCGCCGAGCATGGGCCTTAGCGCTGGTGCCACGGCGATTACTGATGTGAGTGATCCTACTGCCGCGGCAGTGGAACAGTCACATCCCTATGCCCGATTTATCCAGGAAGGTCTGGTTATCGGTGCAGACTTTAACATCGGCGGTGTATTCAGCTTTATCTCCGGTGATGTGAACAAATTTGCAGCGCCTGGCTTCGCCGGGCCATATGTACAGATTGCTGAATTTGGTGGTGGTGGTGGTGATGCGGCTTCTACATTTGCGCCGCCAGCCTCAGTTACGTATCCCAATCCACTTGCTCTTGCGGACCGGATTCCGGGCTTCCTGGGTGACACGATCGATACGAAACCAAGTGCAGCCCAGATTTCTGAGGCCAATGCCGAACTGGGTTCAACCACGGCCTTTGCAATTACTTTCACTGATCGGTATTCGGCAAGTATAGGATCCGGGGCAGGTGAAATTACCAGCATAGGCGATATCCAGGCAGATCCACGGTTGGTCGGTAAAACGGGTTATATTTACGAAGACCGTTCACCGCTGATCGGTTTTAGCTACTGGTATTATATGGCTGCTGTGGACAACGAAAGTTCTACACAGAAGGATTTTGACAGCGTGTTACAGGACTACTCTGGTTCGACGCAAACGGTTAATACCCGTACAATCGTCGGTCTGGAAAGTTTCTACACGATGAATGCCAATGGAACGGACGGTCGCTGGCATGGGACTTTTCCTTTCCGTGGTCGTTCCGTTGGACCGCAGGTGCCGGGCCAGGAAATCATTCCGACTACCATTGTACGTAACGCTGTTACAAGTGGTACTGCGGACTTCTTGAATCTGATCACCGTAGCGCCGAACCCATTCGTCTTTCAGGCGCAGTGGGATCTGGCGGCACAGTCGCAGTCCGTTAAGTTCTTTAATATGCCGGTTCCGTCCCGTATCACGATCTTTGATGCGGCGGGTTTGTTGGTCCGCCAGTTTAACGTACCTGATGCAGGTGAAACGCAGACGGTGGGTGGCGTGACCAGTTGGGATTTGAAGAATAAGAGTAGTGTACCGGTTTCCGGTGGTCTCTACATCTGTATAGTCGAAGCGGAAATTGGTGGAAAGAACTTCACAAAGACGTTGAAGCTCTATATCCGGCGGTAAACCTAAGTCCTGCACACCGTGAAAGACACGGTGTGCAGGGCGGGTTTCATGTAGGGAGGTTGTTACAATGAAAACATTCGTACGATGGAGTGCTATTGCTGGCCTGCTGATAGCTTTGGCAGTCCCAGTGCACGCCGTCGAGAAACGTGGGACCGCTGGGGCAAAGTTTCTGACTCTGGATTCTAATGCTCGCATAGCTGGCCTTGCGTCATCTGCCTCGTCTTTTACAGATCTGGGCGCTTTCTCCTCTTTGACAAACCAGGCAGGTATGGTTTTCACACAGGGGCGAGGTGCTGCCGGATTTTCATATACGAAATACTTCGCTGAGATGACATTGTTCAGCGCAGCGGTCGTGTGGAATCTTGGTGATAATGGTGCGGTCGGCTTTGGGGTACATTCCCTGTTGTCCGGCGACATCCCCTTCACCACTTCCACGGATCCAACGCACCAATTTGCTACCGCCGGGCAGAATTTCTCGGTGACTGGCATGGCGATTGGACCCAGTTATGCTCGCCGCCTGACAGATTCTTTCTCAGTTGGTGGTTCCGTAAAGTTTGTATCGGAAGGAACGAGTGGTGCTACCGGCATTGATCATACTGTACAAACATATGCTTTTGATGCAGGTACAATTTATACCACCGATTGGCATAAATTCCGTATCGGTGCTACGTTCCAGAACTTTGGTCCTGATATGCAGTTTATTGAAGACTCCAATGCCAGACAAGCTCTGCCGACAACGTTTCGGATCGGGTTTGCTGGTGAGCCGGCCACACTGCCGGTTGGAAGCATCATGGTCAGTGCCGAAATCTGGAAGCTCCGTGAGTTCGACTCCGTGTTGAATTTCGGTATCGAATATTGGGTTAATGATTTTGTTGCAGGTCGTGTAGGCTGGAAAGCCGGTTATAGCGGGTCGGAAGATGAAGGTATCTCCGCCGGTGCCGGATTCAGGTTCAACCAGGGTGAGCTCAATCTTAATCTCGATTATGCGTTTACGCAATTCGATCTCCTGGACGATCTGCATCGTGTTTCCGTTGGCATTAGTTTCTAAGTTATGGTTATCTTTTAACTTATATACTACCATGGAAACTACGATGTTGTTAATCGCATAAAGCGTAAAGAGAATCCCTCAGGCAATATGATGAGGGATTCTCTTTATGTGAGAACTATTGAGTTAACGGAAAATGTGGGGCTTCGTGAATAGGAACTCCTAACCCGAGCGATAAGCGTAGAAATGAGCGACAAACGAAAGTGAAAAAAGAGGTTGGAATTGTGACGCGGATGTATAGTGTTTATCAGAAGGCTCGGTTAGTAGGGTATTGTATCACTCTGGCCCTTTGTCTTGTGTGTGCTGTGGACACAATGGCGATACAGATCAGTGGCGTTGTCACCGATGGTAAGAATCCGATTCCGGGTGTGCGTGTACGTGTTCATGGAGGTACGAAGTTCGAAGTCACTGATTCACATGGGCGTTTCATGTTGACCACGCCGGGCGAGGCGGTCACTTCGATTGTAATCGCAGCAGGTAAAGAAGGTTGGATTAATGGCGGCGTTAAAATAACACCAAAAACATCGTATACAACGATTGTCCTCGAACGAGTGCCCGAGGATGACGATCCCGATTATAAATTTATTACACCTCATAAATCTCTGGTCGACTTACGTGATGATCAGGAAAAAATGAACAGTTTGCGTCTTAAATCACATACACATTTTAAAGAATCCTGTAATCTATGCCATTTTGAACCCACCTGTTTTCTTTGTCACAGGGAATTATATACGCAGTGGACGACTTCTCAACATGCGAGAGGTGTGGATAATCCCTGGACCCTCAATCTATATGATGGAACGGATGCAGAAGGCAATGAAAATACAGGCCCCGGCTACCGGCTTGATTTTCCAGATAATCCAGGCAATTGTGCCGATTGTCATGCCCCAACCGCTGCGATTAATGCACCTGGTCAGACGGATTTGAAGGTGGTATATAATCGCGCCTTCGTCGCCTATCCCACAAAGATAGGGTATAAGTCCTTCGAGAGGGTGGAACAGGAACAAATGGCCGGTTCTGTAGACGGCGCTGGCATTCATTGTGACTTTTGCCATAAAATACAAGATGTAGAGGTAAACGATGAAGCAGGTGTCGATGGGTCTATTACATTACACCGTTTGAGTCTGGATGTGGAAAAAGAGAAAAGAGAGGCGGAAGGCCGCCTTCACCCGATGTTCGTTTATGGTCCATATGACGATGTTGTCAGCTTCTCACCCGTATCCAACTCTGCCATTACCTCACCCATGGTAGCGAGTTACAACCCTATTTATAAGAGCAGCGACTATTGTTCAGCCTGCCATCAGCATAAGAACGAGTATGGCTTGCCGTTCATGGATACCTATCGAGAATGGAAAGAAAGTCCCTATGCGGCCCTGGGTGTTCAATGTCAGGATTGTCATATGAAGCCGGATTACGACGTCGTTTATGGTACGTTTGTAAATGGCGATGCAGAGAAGTTCTGGACGCCCGCAGAGTTCCGGGATATATCATCGGTTAGACGTCATGATTTTCCAGGTGGTACAGAGGAACTGGTTAAAAATGCAGCCGCACTTGCCATCGAAGCGGTGAGCGATAATGATCAGTTGATTGTTAAAGTAAATGTCCGGAATGTAAATACAGGACACCACCTCCCATCTGGAATTACCATTCGAAATATATTAATGATGGTTACCCCTATTACGGAAAACGGAGATACGTTGAGATATACTGGTGATCAACGCGTACCCATCTATGGCGGCGTTGGTGATCCATTGGATGGAAACTTTGCCGATCTTCCAGGTAAGGGTTTTGCATTGATTTTCGGAGATGATAAAGGAAATACGCATGTTATGGATTGGCAGGCAACGCGTATAATCGAAGATACGCGAATCATAGCACGTGAAGAGGACATCTCTGTCTATACGTTCGAATTACCTTCCGATGTAGGAAAGGTAGACATCCATACAAGGTTAATTTATAGACGGGCTTTTAAACCCCTGGCAGATATAAAAAAGTGGATACTGAAAGATATGGTGGTGGCCACCGATAAGACGACCGTAAAACCTCGAAAAAGATTAGAAGCATCAATACCTTCGGAGGTATTGAGCCTTCAGGACCGTATATGGTCAGTCTTTGATTGAAAGACTGAGGGGGGAAAAAGCTATTACGCTTATCCTTAATCCCACCTATCCTTGAATTTTACGTCGCCAACTAACCTCTTGATTTATGCGTAATATACTTTTTATCGCTCTTTTCGCTTTGACTGTTTCGTTTACAGATACCGGACCATATTTTACGTTTACACCCTCTAAGCAGCAGACCGCAAGAGCTCTGACACCGGAAGATAAGGATCGTCTGCAGCGGGATATTGTATTTTTCAGAGAACAGATTGAGCGGAAACAAAATGATCCGGATAATTATTATAATCTGGGACTTGCTGCTTTGAATTTGGGCATACTGCCTACGGCAAAAGCCGCATTCGAAGTTGTTACCAGCTTGAAGCTGGAAGATAGTGAAGCGTATTATAATTTGGGCGTGATACATGCCCGGCAGAAAAATTATGATGAGGCGATACAATCATTCAGTCGGTGTATCGACCTTAAACCGGACCATGCAGACGCCCATTATAATATGGCTATTGCGTACCAATTGAGTGGAAAACTGGTTGAATCGGTAAAGACATTGGCCCAGGCAACCGTTCTGAATCCGAGTATTGCCCGCTATCATTATACCCGTGGCGTTGTTGAAGAAAAATTGGGTGCGTATACAGAAGCTGTCGCTTCTTATACGAACGCAGTGACCGCCGATCTGAATTATGTGGAAGCACATTATGCTCTGGGGGTAGTCCAGGCCAGTCAACAAAGATTTCAGGAGGCGAGGGCGTCGTTCAGGAAGGTGGTCAATCTGAACCCACGTTCAGCAGATGCCCATTATCAATTGGGCATTATTGAGTTGAGCGAAGGGCGGGTCGCCGAGGCTATTCACGAATATGAGGCGGCCATCCGCATAGATACCGGTCACGTGGAAGCGCTGTCGGGATTAGGTCTGGCCGTGTCCCGGGATGGCCAGGATGAAAAGGCCATAGAAATTTATGAGGAGGCCGTTGCAGAAAAACCTCTATCAGCGTCTATACAGTATAGCCTGGGCATGGCCTATTCGAAAGTACAACGTCATGAAGAAGCAATAGAGGTTTTTAAAAAGGCCATTGAAATCAACCCGAATTATGCAGAACCTTACCTGGCTTTGGGCAATGGCTATACAGCGTTGGGGAAACGGGAAGAAGCACAGAAACTTCTGGCAGTTTTTCAAGAGTTGAATACGTACCAGGAGGATTTGACACGAGCCAAGGATCTTGTCAAAATGCATCCACATGTAGCGGAGGCGCATTATAATTTAGCAACGGCTTTTACCAAAGCCGGCCAGTTTGATGATGCCGTTCGGGAGTACAAAATTGCTACAGACCTTGCACCCCGATTTGTACAGGCGTATAACAATTTAGGCGTGACCTATGTACAACTTGGTGTCTATGAAGAAGCTCGTGTGGCCTATCAGCGGGCGATCCTACTGGATTCCACGGCTGTGGACGCCTACAATAACCTGGCCTGGCTTTATGTAGAACATGGGACAAATCTGGACCGGGCGTACAATCTAGCCACGCAGGCCGTTAAGATGGCACCGACAGCAGTCTCATACGAAACGCTAGGTGTGGTCTTGAACGCACGAGGTGATTACCAGCAAGCAGATAACGCCATAGACCGGGCCTTGCGCCTTGATCCGAATAATATCATGTTGGAACAACGATGGAATCAAGTCAAAGCGACCAGAAATCAACAGTAGACGCGTAGTAAATTGCGGATTAACAGCATGGAATTATCTCGGTGTACCCTGGAGGTAAGATCAAATAATGAATAGTGGGAAACGACTGTGGACATGTTTATTATGTTTAATCATATGCGTCGGGACGATATTCGGTTGTGGTGAGTCCAACGAAGATGGATTATGGCGTGGCAGAGAGGAAATAGAAAAAGGAGTCACCCGTATTCTCAACGATGCACCGATCAGGCATCCACCCGATGAGACCATCGACATTACTATGACACAGGACCTGATGATTAACGGCCAGACGGACCAGACCGTTCAGGCCTTCTCTTCTGTATTTGGTATCACGACAGATCGAGATGGCAACATATACATCGCCGACGCCGTGTTAAAACGGATATTAAAGTTCAATCAAGATGGTCAATATCTGGCGTCGGTGGGATCGGATGGTATCGGCCCTCTCCAGTTTAGAGCCCCGGTCGACATGACGGTCGACTCAGAAGGCAAGATATATGTAGTCGATACAGAACTCGAGCGGGTGACGATATTCAATCCCGATCTCACGTTGTCGGATATTTGGGATACGCAGATCAGCAAACCACGCCGTATCCGGCTTGATGCGGAAGGTAATGTGCTGCTCTTTACGATAACACAACACGAATTGATTTATAAATTCAAACCGAGTGGTGAGGCCATCAACTCATTTTATGATCCATTAGAGAGTTTACGAATCATGGGTAATCTGGATCAGTTGGTGGCGTATTCGGATGCGACGATGGAGACAACGACGGATGGATATACCATCGTATCGAGTCGGCATCCCTATTGGATTCGTAAGTTCGATCGGGTGAACGGGTTGGAAATTGAATTCAACCGCACCACGCCGTTTGATATGGTTCCCGTACAAAGCTGGACCGGCAATGAGAATCCACCGCCGGCTGGTGTGTCAGGCGCGATGGTTCAATTTCCCAATGGTCGGATCATGAACATTATTCAGTATCAAGAATTCGAAGCTGCGGGGCTCAGTCTATTGGGCATGCCCAAAGTACGACTAGTAAAGTCGGAACGATGGTTCGATTTTTTCACACCGGAAGGGAAATGGGAGATGACATCGCAGATTGATGTCAGCGGTTTTCCCATGCATGTGGACCAGCAGGGTCGAATTTATTTTGTGCATTTGGATAAAGACGAGGTCGTTCGATATACCATTACCTTTCCCGAGGGGGTGGAGTAATGGGGCGGTGGATAGGGCTGATGGGGATTATGGTAAGTCTGATGAGTGTAAGTTGTAACTCCGGAACGGATGAAATGGACGTTGTCGGTGGGACATTCGTTGGGTACACGTATTCAGAGCTGCCCGTTGTAGAAACCAAGGTGGAGCTAGAATACGGGTATACATTGACCTTCAAAGCCTATGATCTCGGTGGTGAAACACGCTTTGTCATCTATGCTCAGCGGGAAAAGGACGGAACCTATTATAGTGGACTTCTCCGACTGGGTATTGAAGATCCTCAAGGCAATGCCTTTACCTTCTATCACAACAGTGAAGGGGATGCGATCGACAAACCCATTATGTGGACTCGTCTGACCACCGGTGTCCATCAGGTATCTGTTGAATTTCATCTGTATCTAGATAAATATGCACGCGCCTCCTTCGACGTGCCCCTGGTCCGGGAACCTGTATCGAGCCTAGTGATTGCTGGCATCGGGCTCGCTATCTTCGCAGGTGTGATTCTTCTTGTTTTTGTGATGAGGAAACGATAGTGTGCAAGAAAGCGGGATGGAAAAATGAAAAATTGGAAGGATAGCATGTGTACATTTCCCTTCACATTTTCTTTTCTTTGTCGTTACTATATCCTACTTCCTCTTATCCTTATTCTCTCCTTAGCGTGTAACTCCTCAGACCCAACAGAACGGGTCCGGCCCTTACCTGAAATCCAGTTTACAGACATCTCTCCATCTTCGGGCGTTTCCTTCAAGCATGCCAACGGTAAATCGGGCCGTTATTATTTTATTGAGACCGTCGCTTCAGGTGGTGGTTTTATAGATTATGACGGCGACGGTGATCTGGACATCTACCTGCTCAATGGTACTGATATACCGGGATTTGAACCGGAAGAACCCTTGTCTAACGTGTTGTATCGTAATAATGGGGATGGAACATTTATAGACGTTACCGAGGAGTCAGGGGTAGGTAACGAAGGTGGTTATGGGATGGGGTTGGCTGTTGCGGACTATGATAATGATGGAGACGACGATCTATTTCTGACCAATTTCGGTGAGAATGTGCTGTATCGTAATAATGGAGATGGAACATTTACCGACGCGACGGTCCAAACCCGATTAACCACCCCACGAAATCCCATGTTTTCGACGAGTGCAGCCTTTGTGGATTACGATCGAGATGGGCATCTTGATCTGTTTGTATGCGGGTATGTGGATTTTACGTTCGAGAGCAACAAACGATGTGTCCGGGATAATATCCGCTCCTACTGTGATCCGGATGTATATAATGGGGTCGCTGACCTGCTGTTTCATAATAATGGGGATGGGACCTTCACGGATGTGTCGGCAGCAGCAGGCATTGCCAACCCGGAAGGAAAGGGGCTTGGAGTCGTCTGCGGTGACTATGACGGGGACGGCTGGCCGGATATATTCGTGGCCAATGACCGGACGCCTGATTTCCTATATCATAATAATGGGGACGGGACGTTTACGGATGAAGCCTTGTTATCAGGGGTCGCCTATGGTGAAGATGGGATAGCCCGGGCGGGTATGGGCGCAGACTTCGGGGATTATGATCACAATGGGTCGCCTGATATATATGTCACCAACTTTTCTATGGAACCCAACTCGCTATTTCGAAATAATGCCAACGGCACCTTTACCGAGACAACCTTCGGCGCGGGGGTTGGTAATCCTACGTTGACCTTTCTGGCGTTTGGTACGGCATTTTTCGATTACGACAACGACGGCTGGCTTGATCTGTTTGCCGCCAATGGCCATGTAATAGACAATGTAGAGAAGTTCGATCAGTCGGTGACCTATGCGGAAACGAATCAGATATTCCGGAATAACAGAGATGGGCGTTTTACGGATGTAAGCGATCGTCTGGGGGCACCGTTTCAGGTCAGACGCGTTCATCGAGCTGCTGCATTTGGTGATATGGACAACGACGGTGATATCGATGTGCTGGTGACCAATGTCAACGGCCGGCCTGAATTGTTACGTAACGATGGTGGTAATCAACAGCATAGTTTGTTGATTGGTGCTGTAGGTAACCGGAGAAACCGAAATGGCATCGGCGCCAAAATAACCGTTGTTGCAGGTGATCTGCGCCAGCATAAGGAAGTCAGAACCACTTACAGCTTTATGTCCTCCAACGATGCGCGGGTGCATTTCGGGCTCGGAGCTTACACCGCGGTGGATTCAATCATCGTAGACTGGCCGAGTGGTGTCCAGGACAGGCTGGCGGATATTCATGCCGACCAGCGGATCACGATCGAAGAAGGCGCAGGCGTTGTTTCACAAATGTCATTTCCTGCACGTTGAAAAATTGGATAGCGACCAGCAGAACGGGGTACAAGGCCAGTAACCCTATTTCCAGTAACCATCCTCCTTCCAGATACCACCTGACCGTATAGAGTCCCCCACAGACCAGCAGGACTTTTGCAATTCGCATATATTCGTATGGAATCGGATAGTATTTATGACTCATAAAATACATACCGATGACCATAACGGCATAAGCCACAACGGACGCTATGACAGCACCATACATGCCGAAGGACGGGATCAGGGCCAAGTTGACTAAGAAACTCATTAGTGCGGCTGTCCCTGTTATCACGGGCAGGATGATCGTCTTTTTTTCAAGATAGATGCCTACGGTCAAGTTGACGTAAATGCCATACAGAAGATAGGCGATCAGGAGGGGAGGGACGATTCCAATGCCATCCCAGTAGGTGTCTCTGAAAAAAGTGTATTCGCCTATGCGGAGGGTGATCAAATCGTCTATCAAAAATGAAATACACAGGAATACCCCGCTGGTGATTACCAGGAAATAGGTTAACACCCTGGCAAAAACCGGCCTGGCATCAGATTGCTTTGAGGTTTCCAGAAAGAAAGGCTGCCAGGCCAGCCGGAACATATTCACGAAGATGAGCATCCCCACGCCCATCTTTCGGGTCGCCTGGTAGATGCCGACCGTTGATGTGTCCGTCATGCGTTCCAACATCAAAGTGCCGATGGTTTCGATCACAATAATAGCTGCCCCCGCTGGAATGTAAGGCAGACCGAATTTCAATAGGGCAGATGCATTCGAGCGGCTCCACAGCCATGAGATATGGCGCAGTGTGACAGGCATCAGAACGAGGCATATCAGTCCAGATGCAGTCATATTACTGATCAGAATACCCGTCAGCCCCATACCCTGAACAACGACCAGCCAGTAGTTTCCCATCAGTTCGAGCAGAACTTTGATCAGACCAAGTGCGGCAAACGGCAGGGCTTTTCCTTCTCCCCGCAGCCGGGCAAATGGAATGACGTTTAAGGCATCGAACACCAAAATAACAGCTGCCATACGGATATAGGAACTCAGAGGGGCGGAAGTGGAAATAAGCGGTGCAATGTAATCAGCATTGAGGGCAATGAGGCCTGCGAGCATAACAGAGGAACAGATCATCGTTAAGTAACCGGTGCTCAGGGTCTCCCGTTTTTTAGTATCGTCGAGAAGATAAAACCGGAGAAAAGCCGCATCCATACCATAAATGAATACGACATTCATCAAAGCGATGAATGAGTAAATCAACCCGAAATAGCCGAATTCATCGGTCGGTATGAAGTGAGTATAGAGCGGAACAAGAAGAAATACGAGCGAGCGCCCGAGAACGCTGCTGAGGCCGTAGAGGGCGGAATGCCGGGTTAAGCGTTTGAGGCTTTGGAGCATACGGGTATAATGAGGATGGTGGTCGCGAGATAATGGGATGGAAGAGCCCTGTTGAGCAGGGTGAAAAGCAGATGAACTTACCCCTCCATATTGCCATCCATTTTTAATCGATAGGTGTCCAGTCCGGACCGGTTTCGTCAAGAAATCCCGAGGTCAGTCGGACCAGATCCGTTCCACCAATACGAACGGAATATATATCTCGATTTGCAGGCAGAAAGATATCCGTTCCCGGTGCGGCGAAGACAATACGTTGACTATCGGGTGACCAGGTCAGTGGGGCGGGGTTCGTCATGCCGCCATCGATATGGGTGACCTGCATAATGTTGAATGTGGCACTGTCGGCAATGAATATCTGTGATTCAAAAGAGACGGGGTCGGGTACCGCTGTAAAAGCCAGATGCCGTCCGTCGGGTGACCATCGCGGAAAATTCGTCAACCGAAGCGAGGTGCCAAGGGTCTGTAAGGTCAATGCGGGATACGACATAATATGGAGCTCGACGGAACCGTTTGTCGGGTCATTGGATACGAAAGCGATCCGGGATCCATCGGGCGACCAATCCGGTGAAAATCGGTTAGGAAAGGCAGGAGCAACGAGTTGACGATCAAGCGTTTTCACATTGACAATATACAGCCCGCGTCGGTTGGTACTAAAGCCTGAGATTCGGTTGACGAGAGCAATCTGTTTACCGTCCGGCGACCAGGCGAACTCCAGATCACCTTCCTGGTGTCTGGATGGATCGAAAAGCCCCCGGACATTTTTGCCGTTTGCATCCATTACGTACAGGCGAAAAAAACCGGGCGACCCTTCCCGATCAGATACGAAGGCAATTTGTTTGCCATCGGGTGACCATCTCGGTGCCAGATCAGCGGTACCGGTATTAACAAGAATGCGGACGCTGGATGGATCATCTGGAAACATGGTAAAGAGCTGCGATATCGCGTTTTGAGAGGCATAAAAGACAATGCGACCGCGCAACTTGGTCGGGCCGACCGGGATGTTGACGCGTTCACAGGCGGCACCGAGCAATAACACGAGAATGAGACAGAGATTTATGTAGCGGTATGGTGTCATAAGGCTTGGTATCTACCCTGTATATGTAAACGACAAACGAGTGCTTTGGGGCGTCTGTAACCAAAGCACTCGTCATATCTTTTATTTCAGCTCCCATTTACCCTGGGTGCGAAATAGAGGATCGTTCTTGTCAAAGAACACCAACTGTAAAGATTCGGTTTCCGGCTTGATCAGATCGTTGCCGTATACGTCTGTCGAGGGGAAGCGCAGGTTATATCGTCGTGCTTTCCGGACAAACAGGTTTTCACTTTCGGGGCGTCCTCGAAACCCTCTTTCCGCACCACGCTGGCGGCCGGCTACGAGGTTAGTTGGTCGTTCTGCTGATGAAGAGGCCCCAACATCAACAATCTCTGTCGGCTCGTAAGGTCTACCATCCTGGTCTTCAATATAGGCCACCCACCGGTCCATATCAATATAACTCTCATGCAGGGAGGTAGACAAAACCATGCGTATGGTCAGCAGGTCTTTAACCTGTTGTTTCGTAATAAGGGCCTGCAATCGAGCCTGTCCGGCGCTGCCGTCTGTGGAATCCGGTGGTGCCGTGTATCGATGTTCGGCCTCGATAAATAGTTCATCAACCAGCGTGGCCGTGACAACAATAGGAAACCGTCTTAGGCCCGGACCGCCACCGCCGTTGACTCGAACAGGGTTCTGTCCGGGAGGTGGCCCCAGGATAATGGTCCGTTGTTCTTTCAGCACGTTATAACGGGTGGTGTCGGATGTACTGGATGAAAAGACCATCGGTTTAATTTTTGTCGAGGTTTTCGACTGAAGGCCTGCGAAACGGCCCCCTCTGAATGCCATGGCGATAAAGGCCAGCTCTCTCGGAGATTCCGTTAGTTGGGGAAGAGGGATCTGGTCAAATTTCCCTTTTTGTTCCGGCGTCAACTCTTCGCGAATAGTTCCCGCGATCTGGCGTATACGGCCGACGGCTTCCAACCGGGCGTTTTCCACCTCGGGATCTTGCAGGAGTATTTGATCGTTCACGCGGCTGTCTTCCCGACGGCTAAGTTCCTGTTCCCTTTGCCGGATCACGGCGAGATAGCGGTTAACCTCTTCGACCGCTAAACGAACATGGCTCGAGACAACCTCTGATTGGAGAGGGGTAAGATCGAGTTTTTTACTTAACTTTTCAGCATCCAGAAGGGATGTACTATCATCACAGGAAACAATGAAAAAACTGAAAAGCAGAATACCGCATAGTTGGAGCACACGGAGAGATGTTCTAATCATATAAACTCCTTAGCATGTATGGTAATTGTAGGGCGGGCCTGAGGTCAAGCAGTTTCACGAATCAGCGAAACGATGAAGCTACGAATCCCGTAGGGATCGATGTGATCATAGAGGGCGTCATCCATCAGCAGAACACGCGAACGTTTTGTAAGGGACTTGCTACCTACCCGTCAGTCTAAGTTAAGATAGCTTAGTCCTTACACGATTAAAGGGAGAAAAGGTTCGCTTTTGTAGGGTGCGTATTGTACTTTAGGAAGGACATTTAAATAACACCGACAGGTACACATCACCCCGTGCTTACACTGGCCTTGGATGATAGGGTCTGCTCTACCGGCTAATCAATATATTGGGCACAGATGTCCTGCCTTTCTTTTAACTCATAACCCACAACTCAAAGATTCATTTATGTCCGATATTATATATGGTCGAAATCCTGTTCGCGAGGCTTTGCTGGCGGGACGTAGTTTAAACAAAATATTGATTGCCGACGGTTCTGCACGGCGTGATATAGAAGAGATTATGGAGCTGGCACGCGCTCAGGGTGTCGTGTATCAATTTGTGGATCGCCGGAATCTGGATCAGCTGGCAGAAGGCAAGCATCAGGGCATTGTCGCGGTCTCCGCAGCGGAACAATATACGGATTTTTCGAATATTCTGGCCATTGCTCAGGAAAGTGCGCGGCCGTCATTTATTGCTCTTCTGGACGGTATTCAGGACCCACACAATCTGGGCTCCATCATTCGTACGGCCGATGCGGTTGGGGTCCATGGTGTCGTTATTCCTAAGCGTCAGGCGGTCGGATTGACGCCGGTGGTTTCGAAAGCGTCAGCAGGCGCAGTGGCCCATATGCCGGTCGCTCGGGTGGCTAATCTGAATCAGACGATAGACATCCTGAAAGATGCCGGGATGTGGCTCATTGGCCTGGAAGCAGATGGTGACGCTTTGTACGACGCGATAGATTATACCGGACCGATTGCTATGGTGGTGGGTAGTGAAGGGCAAGGATTACGCCCGTTGGTCCGCCGTCATTGTGACTCGGTGGTACGCCTGCCGATCGGCGGCCACTCCGGGTCACTGAATGCATCGGTGGCCGCGGCGATTGTATTGTATGAAGTCTTCAGACAGAGAGAAAAAAAGGACTGATTTGTTGATGGACTGATTTGTTGATGGCGGGACAAAAGAGTTGACAAAAGGGTGTGGAAATATTTTAATTGTCTGACTGTTTTGAAGTTAGCTTCTTAAATTAGAAAATCACCAAATCAATAAATCAACAATAAAGGAGAGTATGTTAGCTATGGCGAAGTATGTCTACTATTTCGGTGCGGGGGAGGCGGAAGGGACAGCTCAGATGAAGGAGTTGCTCGGTGGAAAGGGTGCTAATCTGGCAGAGATGAACAATCTCAATATCCCGGTTCCGGCTGGATTTACTATCTCGACGGAAGTTTGTACCTGGTATAACGACAACAATCTGCAGTATCCGGCGGACCTGGCGGAACAGGTTTTCGGTGCTTTATCGCGCGTAGAAGGGGTTATGGATGCCAAATTTGGTGACGCCTCAAATCCACTTCTATTGTCGGTCCGATCCGGTGCCCGCTCGTCGATGCCTGGTATGATGGATACGATTTTAAATTTAGGGTTGAATGATACGACGGTAGAAGGCTTGATCGCGCAGTCTGGCGATGCCCGTTTTGCTTACGACAGCTACCGCCGGTTTGTGCAGATGTACGGCGATGTGGTGATGGGCGTTCGGCCTGAAGGTAAAGATGATCATGACCCGTTTGAAGAACTGTTGGAAGGTAAGAAGAAGGCGAGCGGGGTCGCGGAGGATGTAGACCTTTCGGCTGAGGATTTAAAATCGCTGGTTGCTGAGTATAAGACGATGGTAAAAGCCCGGACAGGACATGATTTCCCTGATGATCCGCGTGAGCAGCTCTGGGGGGCGGTCGGCGCTGTGTTTGGTTCCTGGAATAACGATCGGGCCATTGTATATCGTAAGTTGAACAATATTCCCGATGAGTGGGGCACGGCGGTTAACGTCCAGTCAATGGTTTACGGTAACATGGGGGATGACTGCGCCACGGGCGTGGCCTTCAGCCGCGACCCGGCTACAGGTGAAAAGACCTTTTACGGTGAGTATTTGAAGAATGCACAGGGCGAGGATGTGGTCGCCGGTATTCGGACACCGGAGCAGATAGAGCACCTCGAAGCCGACATGCCCGACGCGTATGCGCAATTGATTGGTATCTATGAAAAGCTGGAAACCCATTATAAGGATATGCAGGATTTCGAGTTTACGATCCAGGATAATAAACTGTGGATGCTGCAAACACGCGTGGGTAAACGGACGGGTTTTGCCGCGATCCGGATTGCAGTGGATATGGTGGAAGAGGGGTTGATCGGTGAGGAGGAAGCCCTACGGCGTGTGGAACCGGATCAGTTGAATCAGTTATTACGTCCGGTGTTTGATCTCGATGAAAAGCGCAAAGCTGAAGAAGAAGGCCGCGTTTTGGCTAAAGGCTTGAATGCGGGGCCCGGTGCGGCGTCCGGCAAGGTGGTATTTAACGCCCATGATGCAGAAGAATGGGCCAAACGCGGGGATCGCGTGATTCTGGTCCGTATTGAGACCTCGCCTGAGGACATTCGAGGTATGGATGCCGCAGACGGTATCCTGACGGCCCGTGGCGGTATGACAAGTCATGCGGCGCTGGTCGCCCGACAGATGGGGAAAATCTGTGTGGCAGGATGTGGGGCGCTCGATATCAATTATCAGACACGAACGATGGTTGTTGGTGGCCGGACCATTAATGAGGGCGATTACCTCTCCATTGATGGGACGACCGGTGAAGTCATCGAGGGCGCGATTCCAACCATACCTTCCGAAGTGTTGCAGGTTTTGCAAGAGAAAACCCTGGCACCAGAAGATTCACTCGTCTTCCAGCAGTACGATCATCTTATGACATGGGCGGACAAGGTCCGTCGCCTCAAGGTTCGGACGAATGCAGATCAACCGGATCAGTCGGCTACTGCACGGGTATTCGGTGCGGAAGGTATCGGCCTGTGTCGGACCGAGCATATGTTCTTCGAAGAAGGCCGAATCGACGCTGTTCGTGAGATGATTCTTTCGGAAGATGAATCGGGTCGCCGGGTTGCATTGGCGAAACTGCTGCCGATGCAACGGGAAGATTTCACGGGTATATTCGAGGTGATGGACGGCTATCCGGTCACGATCCGAACGCTCGATCCGCCGCTACACGAATTTTTGCCCCATGAGGATGATGCCATTGAGCAGTTGGCCGGTCAGATGGGTGTGGCGCCAGAGACGCTGAAAAAGAAGGTGGAAGATCTTAAGGAAGCGAACCCGATGCTCGGTCATCGTGGCTGTCGGCTCGGGATTGTGTATCCGGAGATCACCGAGATGCAGGTTCGGGCGATTTTCGAGGCCGCTGCCGATTGTCAGAAGCGCGGTATTAAGGCCATTCCAGAAATTATGATTCCGCTGGTCGGGCATGTGAATGAATTGAAGTTACAGACCGATATCGTTCGTGATACCGCAGTTGCGGTAAAAGCGGAGACGGGCATTGATGTGGCCTACCAGGTCGGCACCATGATCGAGCTGCCGCGTGCGGCGCTTACAGCCGACAAGATAGCTGAAGTAGCAGAGTTTTTCTCGTTCGGTACGAATGACCTGACGCAGACCACCTTCGGCCTGTCGCGCGACGACGCTAAATTTCTGCCGGACTATTTGCAGCGGGAAATTTGGCAGGAGGATCCGTTTGTGAGTATTGATATTGACGGTGTCGGTGAGCTGGTGAAAATCGGTGTAGAGCGCGGTCGCATCACCCGGCCGGATATCAAGGTTGGTATCTGTGGCGAGCATGGCGGTGATCCGGCGTCGGTGGAATTCTGCCATCACACCGGTCTCGACTACGTCAGTTGCTCCCCATTTCGCGTACCGATTGCCCGTCTTGCGGCGGCGAGGGCAGCTTTGGCCTAACCCCAGCCCCTTCCCGATAAGGGAAGGGGAGGAGTTGGGTTGGGATAGTAGGCATAGAGTCATTAAAAGGGGGTGCTTTCGAGCATGCCCTTTTTTGTTATTTCCTTTCTTTTTATCATTAAGTTTGTAAGATGTAATAACGCTAATTTATCATACTGTGCATGGCCAAATTATCCTGCGGGAGAAACTATGACGCATTGTTATCGTCTGTCTCTTCTCTTCATGGCCCTATTGCTTGTATCAGGGGCTTGTGGAGGGGGTGAGACCGTTCAGGGGCCGAAAGGCGGCAAGCTGGAAGGATATTTTAATGCGCCGCGGGAAGAGACGCTCATTATTGATAGATCCGGCCGTTTGGAAGGGCGGAACAACTGGAACCCCTATGTGCCCGGCAACGCAACCGGTTGGGGTTTGAGCCAGTTTTCGGACCCGTTGACGCTGCTGAACTATGGCAACGCCGAGATTGAGAACTGGATGGCCGAATCGTTCATTTCCAATGAAGACTATACCATCTGGACGCTCACACTCCGGCCCGGTATCACCTGGCAGGACGGCATGCCCTTTACTGCGGTGGATGTCGTCTACTCTACCGAACTACAAATCAATCATGAGACCCTGGCGCAGCATTTCACCTATAAAGAATGGATCGATTCGGTGAAGATGGTAGACGATCTGACGGTGGTCTACCATCTCAAAAAACCGAATGTGCGGTTCAAATTGGAGCGTTATTCCGACAACCTCTGTGGTGTGGACTACTTTGTTCCCAAACACATCTGGGAAAAAGCTGGAGATCCGGTCACGTTCAAGAACTTTGATCTGGCGCGCGGTCTGCCTATGTCCACGGGGCCCTACATCCTATATAAGGTGACGGCCAACGAGACCATCTGGGTTCGTCATGATGACTGGTGGGCTGCCAGAACAGGATTAAAAAAGTTACCTGATCCTAAAAAGATTATTGTCTCCTATGGCGGTACGCAGGAAATACGCCTGGCTATTGGGATCGACGGCGGTTTCGATACCATGGATGATATCGCGCTCGGATCTTTTCAAGCCCTGGCTGAGCGAAATCCGGCCTGGATCGCCTTTCAAAAAGGCATGCCGTTTATCTGGCCTGATCCCTGCGCCCGCAGCCTGTCGCTCAACAACGCGGTGAAACCGTGGGACGACAAAGAGATGCGGTGGATGTTGAGTTATGTCATGGACCGCCAGCAGATTATCGACATTGCCTACGAGGGTACGTCGATCATGGGACCATATCCCTGGCCGCTCTATCCGGCCATGCAGAAGTTCACCGATTTGGTGCCGAAGGAAACCGTAGAGAAGTTCATCCGGCCCTATCCGGAAAAGGCGGCAGCCATTTTGCTGGCAAAGGGGTATGAAAAGGGCGATAAATATTGGACAAAAGATGGAGAAGCACTTGGCCTGGAGATTCAGGTGTCTGAAGGCATCAGCGAGTTGGAGCGTATTGCCGATGTCTACGTGGAGCAATTACAGCGTTTCGGTATCAACGCTGTGATGGTACGGTTAACCGGCGGCACCTGGAGTGACAATCTGGCTACCGGTAACTACGAAGCACAGAGCGGTTGGCAGACTTGCGGTTCCATTGTCGAACCCTGGAACACCTTACGCCAACTACGTAGTGATCGTATCGCACCGATTGGCGAGCGGTTTCAACTTCCCCAAACGAATCGATTCCGCTGGCATCATGCTGAGTACAGCGAACTCGTAGACCAGATCAGTCAAATGGAATGGGATGATCCCGTGTTGTTTAAGCTTACGGCGCGGGCCCTGGAAATCTACTACGACGAACTCCCGGTCATCCCTACGGCGCAGTCCAAGAAGCTGGTACCTTTTAACACCACCTACTGGATAAACTGGCCGACGCAGGAGAATTATTATCAGCGGCCGGTCACGTGGTGTCCGAGTTTTATTGGGGTTCTGCCGGAAATCAGGCAGGCGGCATCAGGTAGGCGGCAGGTGGGCAGGTAAGCAAGTGGGCAGCCCCCTCTCACATGCATAGACGCTTACTGCTCACATCCTGCCTCAACCGGAGTTTCAATGGATGGCTTGACCAAGGGGTATGTTCTTCAACGGTTTTTGATGTTTTTGCTGACCATCTGGCTGGGGTCTACCCTGATTTTTTTTATTCCGCGTCTGGCACCTGGTGATCCGGTTTCGGCCATGGTCAATCGCATCTCGTTGGATCAGGGCTATGTGGAGAATGCAGAACAGATTATCGCAACATGGAAGGCCCGTTTTGGTCTGGACGATCCGCTTTGGGTCCAGTACATACGCTACTGGCGAAATATCTTCAGTTTTGATTTCGGCTATTCCCTGGCCCGTTTTCCGACCCAGGCCTGGGAGATCGTCGGCCCAGCCCTGCCCTGGTCCGTCGGCCTGCTGTCCGTGGCGACGATCCTCTCTTTTTTTGTGGGCGTGACGATCGGAGCCCTCATGGGGTGGCATCAGACGCCGCGCTGGCTTCAAATCCTTCTGCCTTCCAGCCTGACCTTCGCGTCCATTCCTTATTTCATGTTCGGCATCGTAATGATCTACGTGGTGTCTTTCCAACTGGGCTGGCTGCCGTCCACAGGTGCGTATTCCCGGTGGGTCAACCCGGGATGGAACTGGGCGTTTATCACGGATATGGTCGCCCATGCCATTCTACCTGTGGTGTCGATTGTGTTGACCTCCATGGGCGGCTGGGCGCTCGGCATGCGCGGCCTGATGATCAGCGTGAATAATGAAGACTACTTTCTGCTGGCTCAGGTCAAAGGCCTGTCACCGATTCGTATTTTCTTTCGCTATGGGGTCCGCAATGCGATCCTGCCTGCGATCACTGCGCTGGCGATGGGGCTTGGCGGGCTGATCAGCGGCTCGATCCTGGTCGAGTTTATCTTCGCCTATCCGGGGACCGGCTACACGCTTTATGAGTCGATCATCACACAGGACTATACCGTTACGCAGGCCATCGCCAACCTGATTATCCTTATCACCGCTGGGAGCGTTTTTCTGCTGGATCTGCTATATCCGTTGATCGATCCGAGGATTACGTACGGAAAGAATGTGGGGTAAGACCAATTGAGAATGGTGAATTGAGAATGGTGAATACAGGATAGGACAAGACTTTGTGACGGTCATTCTGATCAAGGAACGCCATTGAATCTTCAAATTAATACGTGGGACAGTCCCTGGTTGAACGTCAAATTTCTGCTGGGCGGCGGCGTTGTGCTTCTGATCCTGTTGATCGGATGGCTGGGGCCGGTTTTCTGGGATACGGAGATGGCCTATACCGGGTCGGCCCCGTTGAACCTGCCCCCGATGTGGTCCGATGGGGGCACCAACGATCATCCGCTCGGGACGGAGAGCAACGGCCGCGACATGCTGGCACAGTTGATCGTGGGGACGCCGTCTTCTCTGAAAGTAGGATTCATAGCGGCGATCCTTGGTATGCTGATCGGGCTGGCGCTTGGCTCGGCCGCCGGTTATCTGGGTGGTTGGTGGGATCATATTATCCGGACCATCAGCGATTCAGCCATTACGATTCCTTCCCTCGTTGTATTGATTGTCATCGCTTCCTTCGTTCAGATGACGGACACGACCACGATGGCGTTGATCCTGGCGCTGTTTGCCTGGCCCGGTCCAACGCGCCTGATCCGCGCTCAGGTACTTACCCTTCGGGAGCGTGGTTATGTTCGTATGGCGAATCTCTCCGGGGCCTCGGCGTGGGAGATCATGTTTGTCGAGATGGCCCCCAATATGCTGCCATGGCTGGCGGCCAGCTTGACCGGTGGGATTTCTGCTGCGATCCTGGGGGCCACGGGCCTGGAAGCGCTTGGTCTGGGACCGACGCGCGTGCCATCCCTGGGGTTGATCATCAACCAGGCAACGACTAACGCGGCATTGGTACGCGGTATGGTCTGGTGGTGGCTGCCGCCCATTCTTATTCTGATGGTCATCTTCATTGGTTTCTTCCTGATGACGATCGGCCTGGACGAAATCGCTAACCCAAGGCTCAGACGGTTTAAAGCATCTAAACATGAGCGTATGCCGAAAAAAACGGCGGTTTACCCTGTATCTATACCGCTCTCATCTCCCGATGGGGAAGCTGTGCCGCTCGAAGTTCATGATCTTCATGTGCACTACTTCACGCCACGTGGCGAAATCATGGCGACGAATGGGGTCACCTTCAGCTTACGCAAAGGGGAGATTCTGGGGCTGGTAGGTGAATCGGGTTGCGGCAAGACGACGGTTGCGATGTCTATTCTGCAAGTGGTCCAGCCACCAGGACGTATTGTACAGGGTGAAATAAGGGTAAACGGTAAGGATCTCAATCGGGTCTCTGAGAAGGCATTGCGGGACCTCCGCTGGCGCGAACTGGCCCTGATCCCCCAGGGGGCGATGAATGCCCTTAATCCAGTCACGCGCATTCGTGAGCAGATAGGCGATGCTATTCTGGCTCATGAAAGCCAGGGCCGTACCGAGCTTGAGAAACGTATCCTCCAATTATTGAATGATGTCGGGTTGCCGGACCGGGTCATCTCGATGTATCCGCACGAATTAAGCGGGGGTATGAAACAGCGGGTTTGCATTGCCATGGCTATCGCGTTGAACCCGGATGTTATTATCGCTGATGAACCCACCAGTGCCCTGGACGTAGTGGTTCAGCGTGTCGTCGCCCAGACCTTGCTGGAGGTGAAGGAACGGCTGGGCGTCTCTATGGTCATGATTGGTCATGATATGGGGCTGCTGGCTCAGGTTGTCGATCGGATGGCCATTATGTATGCCGGCCATCTGGTGGAAGTCGCGCCCGTGGCCTCGGCGTATGAGAAACCGTTGCACCCCTATACCCAGCTTCTAATCGAATCTATTCCATCCATTAAGACACGCAAGCCGATGAAGGTGACAGAAGGTCTTACACATGACTTGCGCAATCCACCGCCGGGCTGCATCTTTCAGTACCGCTGTCCCTTTGTAGAGCCCAGGTGCCGGGAACAGCGGCCGTCCCTGGTAGAGATAGAGCAGGATCATCTGGTTGCCTGCTGGTTGTACTGAGGTATTTAACCACGGCGCGCACCATTAATAATAAACTCGATTTTATGCCACATCCTCTTCTTCAGATTGACAATGTAACGATGGCCTACGGCGGTGGGTTTTTGAGTTCCGAGCCATCGTTTGTGGCGTTGGATGCGTTTAGCCTGGATCTATTTGAGTCGCCGGCGCGGATTACCACGATTGCCGGCGAGAGCGGCAGCGGAAAAACGACCCTGGCGAATCTTATTCTGGGCTTTGTACAGCCGAGCCAGGGTAAGATTCTCTACAAAGGGATCGATCTGGCGCAGATGAACCGGACGCAACGGCTGGCCTATCGCAAGGAAGTACAGGCCATTTTCCAGGACCCCTATGAGGTATTCAACCCTTTTTACCGGGTACAGCATACCTTTAACTTGGTCATGCGGCGTTTTGCGCTGGCTCAAAACAAGGCGGATGCCCGGGTTTTGATTGAGGACGCCCTTAACATCGTCGGTTTGCGGGGCGAAGAAATTCTGGAGAAGTATCCGCACCAGCTTAGCGGCGGGCAGCGTCAACGGGTGATGATCGCCCGCGCTTATCTGCTTCGTCCGCGCCTGATCGTCGCCGATGAACCGGTGTCGGCGGTAGATGCCTCGTTGCGCGCCATGATTCTCGATATTATGCTGAGGCTGCGTGATGAGCATCAGATCTCATTTTTGTACATTACTCATGATCTGTCCACAGCCTACCAGATCGGTGATGATATGGTCGTACTCTTTCAGGGTATTTCCGCCGAAACAGGGGATACCGGTGCCATCATCGAATCACCGAAACATCCGTACGTCCAGGAATTGATCAGCTCAATTCCAGTACCGGATCCGAAGGAAAAATGGGATATGACCATCCGGTTGCCTTCGGAAGAATTGATGCGGGGGCAGAATACGGACGGCTGTCGTTTTTATCCGCGATGTTCGCAACGAACTGCGCATTGTCTGAAAGCACAGCCTGCGCTGCTTCCGATAGGCAACAACCGGTCTGTGGCGTGTTTTCTGTATGAGCAAGAGAGATGATGAGTGGTCCACGGAAAGTTTATTTTCCTAACTAATTATAGCGTCTACATTTAGAATTTTTAACGGGAGGTAAAGGACCATATGAAAATTACGGATGTCAAAACGGCGTCGGTGCATGTGAAGGTAAATGGAAGGCCCCACTATCTGTATCATTATGTGCGGGTGTATACCGATGAAGGGGTGTATGGTACGGGTGAGGCCAGTCATGTGGATGGCGGCTGGCGCGGTTCGACGCAGGATATGGCCAAGATGATTATAGGGATGGACCCACGTGATGTGGATGCCTGTTTTGAGCATATTCGCCGGCGATATATTTTCCGGGGCGGGTTTGCTGGTGCGGGTATCTCTGCCCTGACCGGCATTGAAATTGCGCTATGGGATCTGGCGGGCAAAGCTCAGGGTGTACCTGTCTATCGTTTGCTGGGTGGTAAGTTCAGAGACCGGGTACGGTTGTATGTGGATAGCGCGCATACTGATTATGCAGAGCGGGCAGCGGCGGTAAAGGAAAGAGGGTTTACCGCAGTCAAGTTCGACCTGGATGATGCAAGCAACCCGCATAAGATAGATCCCTGGAACTGGTCTGTGACGCCCGATGAATTAAAATCCATTGTGGATCTGGCCTTTGAGATTCGTGACGGCATCGGGACTTCTCTGGATCTGGCGATGGATCTCCACGGCCGGTATGATGCCACGGCGGGCCTGAAGATGGCCCAGGCATTGGAACCGCTGGAGTTGATGTGGCTCGAAGAGCCTGTGCCGCCTGAGAATATTGATGCGCTGGACAAGATCACCAAAGCAACCCGGACGCCGATATGCGCCGGTGAAAACCTGTATTTGCGACATGGCTACCGAGATCTGCTCCAAAAGCAGGCGGTGGATATTATTATGCCCGATATTTCGAAGTGTGGCGGCCTGTCGGAGTGCCGGAAGATAGCCAATATGGCGGAGATCTACTACATCCCGTTTGCTCCGCATAATAATTCCAGTGCCTTGAGCACGGTCGGTGATGCCCATGTGTGCGCCAGCGTGCCGAATTTTCTGGCGCTGGAATTCCATCGGTTTGATGATCCGACCTGGGACGATATTCTGGCTACCGATACCTCGGTTATTCAGGCCGGTCATGTGGTGCTGACCGAAGCGCCTGGGTTAGGTGTGGAACTGAATGAAGACTTTCTCAACGCCCAGATGGATGATGGAGAGCCGCTCTGGCAGTAGGTGGCTGCCTCCTCAAGTTTTACCACGGCGGATACGGAGGAGGCTCGGAGCGCACGGAGGTGTTACAGGTTTTTACATCGTACGTAGTATTCCTTTAGAAAGGAAACATTATGCCCAGTATTGATGGAATCGAACTTCAGCAATTGGTCTCCAATAATGAATTCAAGCCCCGTTGGGAGTCCTATACATTGGACGATCTGGGAGCCGATGAAGTGCGTGTTTTCAGTGAGCTTACGGCGGCGAAACACGGCACAGAGAAAGGTGAGCTTACCGGGGAGTCAATTTATAAGAATGTCCCGATGGCGCCGACAGGGCAGGTGTTTGACCGGTCCAGAACGAAGCCCTATGATCCGACCACCTGGGTACCGGTGGGGAACACCACCGTGGGTACAGTCATCGCTGTTGGGCGGGAGGTGAAGGATCTGAAAGAAGGCGACCTGGTGTACCGCCATGCCGGATTCAGGACCGTCCATCAAGGCAAAGGATTCAAGAAGCTGCTGGATGGTTTCACGCCTGAAGCCGCTTGTTGTATGGATCCAGCGGATTTTGCACTGGCAGCCGTGCGGGACGGGCGGGTGCGTATCGGAGAACGGGTCATCGTGTTCGGTATGGGCGCGATCGGCTTACTTACGGTACAGCTGGCCCGTTTATCCGGGGCGATTGACGTGGTGGCGGTGGACCCTATCGCCAAGCGGCGGGCATTGGCCTTACAGCATGGGGCCACCATGGCCGTGGATCCCAACGAAGTAGGCGATTTCGGTATGGCATCCCGGGAATGGTTTGAACATGGGGCGGATGTGACCATTGAGGCCAGCGGTAACTACCACGCTCTGAACCAGGCCGTCCGGGCGGCCTGCTACCGGGGTCGGATTGTGCCCCTGGCGTTTTATCTGGGTGATGCCAAAGGATTGTATCTCGGTGAGGAATTCCATTTTAACCAGCTTGAGATCATCTCGGCCCGAGCGTGCAGTCATCCGCAGAGAGAGCTGTTCTTCAACGAAGACCGGATTTTTGAAACGCTCATCAAATTGTTCCGGGCGGGCACGTTGCAGCCTTACGGCCTGCCGGATCCTATTGTAACGCCGGATGAACTGCCCGAGGCCTTCGGGAAAATAAAATATGCACCTGACGAGGTGATTAAGGTGGCGGTCAGATGGTGAGAAAATACAAGATCCCGGCTGAAATTCCGACTACGAAAAAGAAGTGAGGTATGATAGCATATAAAATGACAGGTTCACCATGAAAGCCCAACTGCCCGGCCGATCACATTTAATGTGGTACAACCCCAATGTATGCGAAGATGCCGAACAGCAATCACCAGATAATGACGTAGCATAGTCCGTCGCCTATGCAGGTGAATGAAGACTCCCCGCACAAGCTACGGGGTATCTTTGTCAGTGTGGAACCTCGTCTTATGACGAGAATATTGGAGGCTCGCTAGCTTGACCCTCGCAACAACAAGCTGCGGGATATGCGCTTCGCTGTGCTGATCAACAGGTAAGCGCAAGGTGGATGGATGGTGGGTTGGTCAGATCTACTTTATCCTTCCACCTTGTCTTACCATAATCCCTTTTACTCTCCCTTGAACTGCGCGTCATCATATTTTTTCAGCACATCATCGAGCGCTTCCCGAAGGATCACCGCCTCGCCGACGCCTTCGGCCTTTGCGGTTTTGCTTAAACGTTCCAATTGTTCCTGGGTGTAATGGCTGGTTTTGGTCATCATTTTTTCTTCTCTGGCCAGGCAAACCTTGTTGCGGCCGGTACTTTTCGCCCGGTACATTGCACCGTCCGCTTTTCGGATGACCTCCTGAGCTCGGTTGCCTTCGTCCGGATAGGGCGGACAGGCCAGTGCTGAAGGTAAACGGCAGGGTCAGGGTATCGTTAATCTCATGCGGCTGATCGAATGCCTGGCGCGCCATCTCCAATCTTAAAAAGGCCTGCTCTTTCTCCGTACCGGGAAAAATAATGATAAATTCCTCGCCTCCGTACCGGAACACCAGGTCGCCCTCTGCCATAGAGGCGGAGAGATGGTCTGCGAGGATTTGCAGTGCTCTGTCGCCGGCCTGATGGCCGTGCTCATCGGTGAACTGTTTGAAATAACCCAGATCGACGACAGCCAGAGAGAAAATCACGCTATCCTCAGCAGCCTGAGCCATCTGTGCTTCGATGGCATCCGTAAACGTCTGATAGTTGCCCAATCCGGTCAGCAGGTCTGTGGTGCGTGCGGGTTGTGCGGTGTTGATACTCATTTCAAGTCCCCTTGGGTTGTGATATATATGTCAAAGTTATATGTAATGATATGTGATTGAAAATGACTACATGTTACCGTATGCTGTAACGTTGGAATCGGGTCTGTTTATTGTGTTTACTCATGAATACTATTTGGCCTTTCAACCGGCGGGCATTATACTTCTATGGCATATGGCATTTTCAATTAAACAAGTTATTTCCGGAGGTTTTTTTTAATGCAGCAGACCACTATCTATTTACATACCCGGTATCAGATTGACCGGGTCGATCCCCGGATATTCGGCGGCTTTCTGGAGCATTTGGGTCGGGCCGTCTACGAGGGCGTCTATGAGCCGGAGAGTGGTCATGCCGACGAGGATGGCTGTCGGCAGGATGTGCTGTCGGCCTTAAAGCGGCAGCGCATGACGGCCATGCGGTATCCCGGAGGTAATTTTGCATCCGGTTACCACTGGATGGATGGTGTCGGTTCGAAGGATCAGCGGCCCACCATGCGGGAGTTGGCCTGGCAGAGTATTGAGCCGAATACATTTGGTACCGATGAGTTTATCCACCTATGCCGAAAGATGGACTGGACCCCCATGCTCACCGTCAACCTGGGGACGGGCACGCCGGAAGAGGCGCGGAACTGGGTCGAATACTGTAACTGCCCACCGGGCACAAAATACGCCGATATGCGGGCGGGCAACGGGCAGGACAAGCCGTTTGCCGTTGATCTCTGGTGCCTGGGCAATGAGATGGATGGTCCCTGGCAACTGGGTCACGTGCCGGCCGATCAATATGCGATCCGCGCACAGCAGGCAGCCAAGATGATGAAAGATGTGGATAAATCCATCGAACTGGTCGCCTGCGGCTCCTGTTCGGTAGATATGTTCGAGACCTATATGGAGTGGGATCGGCAGGTGCTGGAGTATCTCGGCGACTATGCTGACTACATCAGTCTGCACCGGTATGTGGGCAACCGGGAAAATGACACGCCCGACTACCTGGCCATTACCAACTCGATTGACGAGCAGATCGAGGAGATGGATGCCGTATGCCGCTTCGTGCAGGCCAAACGGCGGAGTAAAAAACGAGCGTATCTGTGCTTCGACGAATGGAACATCTGGTATAAAAATCACGAGACCGACGGCGAAGGAAAATTTGCGCCTCATCTGGTAGAAGAAATATATAATCTGGAAGATGCGTTGGTAGCTGCCGGATTTCTGAACAGCTTTGTCCGCCATGCTGATTCAGTCAAAATTGCCAATATCGCCCAGATTGTCAACGTGATCGCTCCACTGATCACCCGTGGCGACGATCTGCTGATACAATCCATTTTCTACCCTTTGGAAATGTTTGCCAAACGTCAAAATGGTGTGTCCCTTCAAACCGTCGTGGATGGACCGGGCTACGAGAGCGCCAACAACGGTCGGGCCAGCTTCATCGATACCAGCGCTATTATAGATGAGGACACCCTGCACGTCTTTGCCGTAAACCGCAGTTTGGACGAAGAGTCAGAAGTCTGTATCTCGCTGGAAGACAAGAATATTTCAAAATTGATCAATGGGGAGCTACTCACAGGTGGCACCGATCCGAAAGCGGCCAATACATTCGAAAACCCTGACGTTGTCGGCACGAAACCGTTTACAGACGTTCAGATCAAAGAAGGCAAAGCCCGATGCGTCCTGCCGCCCCTGTCGGTAGCGGCGATGAGCCTGAAGATCATGGTCTGATTGTTCGATTGTCTCATTAACTCATTGTTTAAATGAGATTCAATGATTTAATCAGGAGTATATTTTGACTACTTTCTATTCGACGTCGGAGACGATGCGTCCGGGGGCGTGTACGCTGCCGCGTGAATACTATATGTCCGAGGCTGTTTTTCAGGAAGAGATTGAACGGATATTCTATGCCCGCTGGTTATGCGTATGCCGGGAGGAGGAGATTCCGGAAGTCGGTGATTATATCTTGCAGGAAATCGGCACAGAGAATCTCATTATTGTGCGTGATTCAGCACGAGAGATCCAGGCGTATTATAATGTATGCCGGCATCGCGGTACCCGTTTGTGCACCGAAGCGAAGGGACGTTTCTCCAAAACAATCCAGTGTCCCTACCATGCCTGGACATACGGCCTTGATGGCCGTTTACTCGGTGCGCCGCATATGCAGGAGGTATCGGATTTCGACCGAGCAGATTATCCCCTCCATTCGGTGGCGGTCGCATGTTGGGAGGGCTTTGTCTTCATCAACATGGCGCAGACACCGGAACCGTTCGAACAAGCCTATGCGCCGTTTATAGACAAATTCACCCCCTGGCGGCTACCGGAATTGCGGGCAGCCCGCGAAATCGTCTACGAGGTAAATTGCAACTGGAAATTGCTCTTCCAGAATTATTCCGAATGTTACCACTGTCCCCCGCTACACCCTGAACTGGCCAAATGGTCAGAATATACCAGCGGGAAGAATGACCTGCCCGAAGGGCCCTTTCTGGGTGGTTCTATGCAGTTCAACGATGGGGTAGACAGCATGACCGAGAGCGGCCGTCGCTGCGCCGTGCCGATACTGGGCGAGGGAAGTGACGATATGGACAAAGCTTACTATTATACGCTTTTTCCTAATCTATTTTTCGCCCCGCATCCGGATTATGTGATGATTCACTATGTGTGGCCCCAGGATATTACTCATACCCGTATCATCTGCCGCTGGTTATTTCACCCGGAAGCGGAGAGCAAGCCCGAGTACAATCCGGACGATGCTGTGGCCTTCTGGGATAAAGTCAACCGGCAGGATTGGCATATCTGCGAGCAGTCCCAGCAGGGCTAATCGCCTCCAGGGCGTATCAACCCGGCCCTTACTCAGACCGCGAGAGTCTGCTGGCGGCCTTTGATCAGGAAATACGCGCGGCTCTTGGCCATGAGCACACATCAGATGACGGCTAAATCGATTGCAAAGTCAGGGGAAATGGTGTTATTTGCTGAAAACAAGCAAAACGGATAGATGTTCGTTGCTCCGGACAGATGGTTTATGTGGACGGCGTCCTGTTCGCCGAGGTTTAATGTTCGTATGGCGGCGGTGACAAGCGAGCGTATAGATGCAATATATTACGTCTCATTTGGGTAAACGAAAGATAAAGAGATCAAGTATGACAAAGCCCTTTAATTCGCAATCCGCAACCGTTACCCCCCCATCACCTATCTCCCGTCGTGAGATGCTCAAGCTCACCGGTACGGCTGCACTGGGTACGGCGCTATTCGGCTGTGGCGGGCGTTCTGGTGATCAGAATACGATCTCCTTCATCTCTGCGTTGACCAAAGAGAAGCACCGAGCGTTAGAACCGCTGATTGCCGAATTCTCGGAGATGCGCCCCGAAATAAAAATAGATCATATCAAGGTCCCCTGGGACCAGGCCCATTCAAAATTTCTTACCATGATTATCGGCGGCAACCCGCCGGACTTGATATCGCTTCCAAGCCAGTGGATGGCAGAATTCCGGGCTATGGGCGCGCTGGAGAACTTGCAACCATGGTTTCAGACCTGGCCGCATAAAGACGGGTATCCAGAAACGGTGGAACTCATGAGCCGTTCGGCCACGGCATTTGCAGGGGAAGAGGTGTACGGCTTGCCGTTCGAGATTGCTGTGCGTGCGATGTTTTATCGTAAGGACTGGCTCGACGAGAAGGGGCTGGTCCCTGCAACTACGCGGGCAGAATGGCGTTCCCTGCTGGAAAAAATGACCGACAAAGCAAAACGGAGATACGGTTACGCTTTTCGGGGGGCTCGTGGTGGGTTTTATAGCTGGTGGGCGATGGTCGAAGAATTTTCAGGGACGAATGTCTGGTTTGATGAGCGTCATCAATGCATCATCAACAGCCCGGACCATGTGGCCGGCATTTCGTTCTGGAATGACCTGTATCAAGACGGATTGGCGCCTAAAGATTCCCTGAACTGGGGATATAATGAATTGGTTCAGGGCTTCTGGTCCGGCATCTGTGGATCGATGGAACAGGACCCGGAGGTCGTGCGTACCTGTCTGGAACACGGATTTGATGAAAGTACCCTCGCCATCTCCGTCATGCCCGCCGGTCCAAAGGCACGAGTATCGCTGGCTGACCTGGGCTATGTGTCTATGTCGTCGGGGTCACCGCGTAAAGATAAAGCCTGGGAATTTCTGTCCTGGATCATGGCCCCCGAACAGCGGCTCAGATATTGCAAGGACGTGAACATGATTCCGCCCTTCACCGAAAGCATCAGCGATCCCGCTTTCGGGCAGGGGTTGTACCGCCCTTTTATGGAGATGGTGACTGATCGGACGATGCTGCCGAACTGGTATCCCAATTACCTGCCTGAAATGGGTGAGTTCCTCGAAGTGCGCGTCACCGAAGAACATCAGAATATGCTATTGAAGAACCAATCGCCTCAGGAAACGATGGATAAGCTCGCTGATTTCATGACCCGAGCCCAGAAGAAGTATATAGATAAGCACGGACCAGATACCCCGAAACCACCGGAAATCGGTAAGCGGTAGCCCGATGCTTCAGGGCAGGCGTCAGAAGGCGAGGCAATCCCCTGTCATATAGCAGGATGCTATAATTATTCTCACAAGGTAAAACCATGACAAAGCCTTTCAATCAAAAGTCTTCCCTCTCCCGCCGAGAGATGCTCAAGCTTACCGGCTCCACCATAATCGGCGCTTACGTCTTCGGATGCAGCGGGGCGACCGAACAGAATACAGTGACCCTCTTTTCCGCCATGGGCGATGTAAAAAACCAGGCTATTACGAAGATGGCCGAAACGTTTGCACAATTACACCCCGATATACGCGTTGAAGTGCTGCAGGTCCCCTGGGATCAGGGGCGTGCCAAGCTGATTACCATGGTCGCAGGTGGGAATCCACCGGACTTGATCGTCTTAACCGGCCAGTGGATGGCGGAATTCCGGGCGATGGGCGCGATTGACAACCTGACCAGCTGGTACCAGACCTGGACGCATAAAGATGCCTTCACGGAAATAGGTATCCGCCGTTGCGAAATTTCGGCAGCCATAGAAGATGGTCAGATCTATGGCCTGCCTCTGGAAATAACCACGCGGGCCATGTTTTATCAGAAAAAATGGCTCGATGAATTGGGGCTGGAGCCCGCCATGACCCGATCCGAATGGCGTACGTTGCTCGAAAAACTTACCGATCCGGGAAAGAATCGGTATGGTTATGCGATGCGCGGAGCGCGGGGCGGTTTCTGGACCTGGTGGCCAATTTTAGAGGAGTTCTCCGGGACAAACGAATGGTTCGATAAGGATCATCGGTGTATCATCAATGGTCCGGATCACGTGGCCGGTCTGTCTTTCTGGAATGATATTTATCAAGATGGCCTGAGTCCCAAAGATTCATTGAATTGGGGATATAACGAACTCGTTCAGGCTTTCTGGTCCGGCATCTGTGGCTGTATTGAACAGGACCCGGAGGTGGTGCCTACTTGCCTGGAACACGGTATGGATGCATCTTCTCTGATAACGGCGGTGATGCCTGCCGGTCCGAAAGCCCAGGTCGCGTCCAATGATATCTGGATTCTCTCCAGGTCCTCCGGGGCGCAGAACAAAGAAGCGACTCAACAATTTTATGGCTGGGTAATGGCGCCGGAACAACTGATACCCTATAGCAAAGCGACCAATGTACTCCCGGCCGTTAAGCAGGGCATGAACGATCCCGCTTTTAATCAAGGCTTTTTCAAACCGTTTATGAAGATGGCCAGCAATACCGCCCTGTTACAAAACTGGTATCCGAGCTACCTACCCGAGATGGGCGAGTTCATCGAAGTGATGGTTACCGAAGAACAGCAGAATATGCTCTTGAAAAGGCAATCACCGCAGGATACGCTGGACAAGCTGGCTGACTTTCTCACCAAAGCCCAGAAGAAATACGTTGATCAACATGGTCCGGATACGCCACGGCCGGCATGATGTATGACGGATAACGGATTTCTATTTTCGAATTACTGGCGCCCAATCTGCAATCTGACCTCCTATGAAAAAAGCTGAACCCTACCTCCTCCTTTCCCCTGCCTATCTGCTTATCGGTGGCTTCATGTTCTACCCCATGATCACCGTTGTGTTGCTTTCGTTCCGACAATATCAACTTATGGACCCCCTGAACACGCCTTTTATCGGGTTGGAGCACTATGGGACCATGCTGACGGATGGCTATTTCTGGCGGAGCTTGTGGAACTCGGTGGTGTGGGTAAGTGCCTCGCTGTTTTTTCAATTTCTTTTGGGCTTTGGGCTGGCGCTGCTGCTCAACAGCACCAAGTTCTGGGGTAAAGGGCTTTATCAGGCCATTGTATTTACACCGTGGGCGGTGTCGGGGTTTCTGATCGCCATTATGTGGGCATGGATGCTCAATGGCGAATTCGGTGTCGTTAACGACATGCTCCTGCGCATCGGTCTTATTGATGAAAAGATCGGTTTTCTATCCCGTACTGAAACCGCTCTCTTCGCCTGTGTCCTTGCCAATGTCTGGTTTGGGATCACCTTTTTCGCCATTATGTTGTTCGCAGCCCTCCAGGCTATCCCACCCAGTCTGTATGAAGCGGCGGATATAGATGGTGCGACGGCCTGGCAGTCGTTCTGGCGTGTGACGGCCCCGATGGTGAAATCTACCATCGTGGTGACCATTCTACTGCGGGCCATATGGATTTTCAACTGGGCGGATTTGATCTGGGTCATGACCAAAGGTGGACCGGGAGGGGCATCACAGACGCTGGCCTTATATGTTTTCCAGAAGGCTTTTCTGGGTCTGGATTTCGGCTATTCCGCCGCCCTGGGGGTGGCGTTGACCGTGGTTTCACTGATCTTTACGGCGATCTTTCTACGCGTGTCAAAATTTCATAGTGAGACGGCCTTTTAATATGATAAAACAGACACCGACAACCCGTGTCATCCAACTGCTTGGACTGAGCGCCTTTTTCGTATTTGTCACGTTTCCACTTTACTGGATGATCGTGACTTCATTTACGCCGGAACAGGATTTGTTTACCTGGCCTCTACGGTATTTTCCTGTCGCACCGACGCTGGAAAATTATACGGTGACCCTTTTACGGACAGATATTCCGCGGTATTTTGCCAATAGCCTGATCGTAGCAAGTCTGGCTTCGGCCTGTACGCTTACCGTGGCTATCCTGGGTGGGTATGCGCTGGCAAGGTACACTTTTCGAGGTAAACAAGTCACCCTGCTGATTTTTCTGGCTACTCAGATGATGCCGATTGTGGTCCTCATCGTGCCACTGTTTATCACCTTCAGGATGCTTGGTCTGCTCAATACGCTCTACAGCCTGATGATCGTCTATACCGTGTTGAACATTCCGTTCTGTACGATGATGATGCAGGGTTTCTTCGCTGGTGTGCCCGCCGAACTGGAAGAGGCTGCCATGGTGGACGGCTGCAATCGTTTTGGCGCGATCGTACGTGTAGCGGTACCCTTGACGCGCCCGGGCCTGATTGCCACCTTCCTGTTCGCGTTTATTGGCGCCTGGAATGAACTGTTGTTTGCGGTTATGTTTCTGAATACGGACGCGAACTTCACCCTGCCGGTCGGCCTGTACATGTTCATCAGCAAATACGATATTCACTGGGGACGGATGATGGCCGGTGCCACGCTGGCCCTGATCCCTGCGCTCGTGGTTTTCGGTTTTGTACAGCGGTATATGGTGCGGGGACTGGCGCTAGGGGCGGTGAAGGGTTAGGTAAATAGAGCAGGTATAAGAAAGTAAAACCCCTGTGCCTCTGTGTGTTGTTTCCGGTACCTCGTGCAAGCGTGGCCCGATTGGTTAAGATCCAGCTTGTCCGTGTTACATCTACGGCATAATCAATGGCCGAACCCAGACCAGGAATACGGTATCACCGGCTTTAACGACCTGGTGTTCCGAGAGCAGGGCATAGGCCTTCCGTGCGGTATCCCCTTTGAGTGTTTTAAAGCCACGTATGCGTTTTCCCTTCGCCTCATTCAGATCGACATCGGTCAGAGACCAGGCAACGGCCTGGTCGGCCTGGTCGGCCATATAAGACGGTAAGGTTTGTACGGCTATTTCTACACGGTCGGGGACATAAGGTTCGGCTTTGGTGTGTTGATAGTCGGAGAGAAAATGACTCAGATCATACAGCGCTTTCCAGCCCGGGCCCAGTCGAACGTTGACGGATCGGGCAGCCAGTAATTTTGTCCCGTAGGTATGGAGACTGGGCGGCGTATGCATGCCGATCCAGATAGAAACCTTGGTGTTATCGTCATAAACAGCCTTTTGCACACTTTTAATATATGGTAATTCCCGGCCCAGACGGTCCGGACTTAAGGCTGGCAGGCCGAAGGTGTTCTGCATATAAAGATATAAGGCCCCGAGTTCCTTGCTGTTTAAACGAATCTGTTGATATGGCTTTTTAAATGCCTCATCGCGGTAGATGATCAACCCTTCAAGAAATAGAACAAATTGTGGCGTGCGTGTTAAAAACACTTCTTCGACCGTGGAAGATCCCGGGACCAGTTTACGCCAGATGAACGGTGGACTTTCCACTGCCCATACGGGACGTATGAGGCCAAGACCAGAAATAAGGATGACCAATATCAGAGCAAATCGTCGCCATGCACACATCATATTATTCCCATATCCTCTGCCATAAAGTTCATTGACCAAGTTTATTCAGATATTCCTGATACGTCGATTTATGGTTTGGATCGACCATGATCAGGGTTTCATACACATCTGATGATGAGGTCGTACTGAATGCGTCCGCCAGCTCCAAATAATGGGCGTTCAGGAAGTTTTTTATATTTTCGTCTCTGGCATTTTCACCATGTTGTTCGACGATGATACCTATGGCCTGACGAAAAAGTCCCTGTGCCTCCGCCTTATTGGTTTCGTTTTTTCGAGCCATGCCGCCATAAAACAAAAATCGAATACGGCGGTAGGGTTTGTAACTATCTGCGATAAGGTTTTCGATGAGTTCAAGACGCTCATCCCACCCTCGCTGATATTCCCGGCTGAAACGACCGTCTTCTGCAATCCTTTTCGCCCGTGCAAAATGTTTATCACCGCCGAATTCATCGAATTTATCGAGTTCGTGCCCGAACATGATGTGGGTATAAAAATCAATCAGCCACGTCAGAGGGTGGAATCGCACTTCATCATGTTGAAGCTGATCATCCCGTTCAAATTCAAAAAACCACCAACGGTCGAGATATTTGATGTCCAGACCGTTCGAGGCGGTCAACTTAGCCGCATACTGTGTCTTGACGACACTGCCGCGATAGGCCAGAAAAGCTTCCATATGCAGATTCGCTGGTTCGGGCAGATCATGATCACCCCAGTCCCATCCTTCCACATAGTCTTTAAGGTTTCTGCTGAAATCCCGTAATTCTTCCTCTTGAGCCACCGGTAGTGTTTCCATATGCATGAAAAAATTTGTTTTGATCTGTTGCGCATAGGTGTTTGAAGACTGGGTTGTAAGCAGTATGAGTATCAGGATACCGACCCGTATATAGATCTGTCGTCGCTGGTACGAAATCATAAGCATTACTCCGTCTGTTTATAGTACAGGATAGCAGATAGGGTGCAGGGAGGTCTATCGCCACTATTCGGTTTGACTTTCAATAATATAATACGAATGGTAATAAAATACCAATGGTTGATTTATGAACTGTGGTGGCACATGTCCACAGGACATGTGCGAGCCCTTCGGGGTTGAAAAGACCATTATTTTCAATTGGTTACAGGTATCTATATATGGTCCTTCACTTGAAAATAATAAAATGCATAGAGCCAACCCGTAAAATTATACGATAGATGAACGGTCTGGTTCCGATTCTGAACATATACCAAGTACCGCGGAGACCAGAGCCTGTCGAATATTGTTACGAAGACGCCGTCTGTGGTTCTACAGAGACAGACCGGGGCATGCTATTTTTGTAGACACAAACCCGGCCATCTGTTTGGGGCGACATTTTTGAAGATAAGGGTAAATCCTCTGCACGCTGTCCTGAAGGGATATCCGTGATGATAGTGAGAGGAATGAAGGACGTTTCCCCTTCTCCCGGTTGTTCAGTGGTCAGCCAGGGGTCAGGTTTCATGCCGCAGAAGGTCACGGTTTCCCGGGCGGCCCTATTAATTTTTGAATGATCTAATATGAGAATCACTTCCGCCGCCGCTTTTATAAAACGCTTTTTTATTTCAATAATATCAGGATTGTTGACCATCAGGCCATCATTCAGATCAAAAGCGGACCCGGTCAGTATGGCTTTAAATGGACCGGCCCAATAGGGCTTATAAAACGTATCTCCACCCGGACATTTAACAAAGCAGAATGAACGAGGTATTGGTGTCCCACCGAGTTGCACCAGTTCAATACCGCCTTGCGTATATAGTTCCAGAATATGAGGCGTATAGCTGTTTGTAATGATCCGCAATCCGCTTTTTTCCTGCGCGATAATATGCTGGGCCACGCGGTCAACGGTCCGTCCTGTATCTAACAGAAGCGAGTCATCCCAAAAGACGAAGTTTCGAACTACATATTCGCTTAACATCTGGATGGCTTCGACCTCTGTTTCACTATGGCCTTCGTAGAATCCTCTATAATGTTGTCCGGGTTGGATCAGTTCTGCACCACCGTAAAATCGGTTCAGAAACAGACCTCGGGATTTCAGGAGCGCGCCGATGTCATCAAAATCACCACGGATCGCCACATCTGTAATCCCAAATTCCGTACTGAGGTCATGGGTGTTGACCCGACCATCCCGTAACAGCCGCATTAAGATGGTCTGCTGACGTTTTTCCTTGTCACCCCTAGGCATACCGGAACACCTCCTTCTTCATAAATTTAACTTTTAACTGAACCAGTGTCAAGATAATGGGTGGCCGCATATTGAAGGAAGGTGGTGTATGAAATCTGGTGGATGCAACATCCAGGTTTTTGATCAGCACAGCGATACACATGGCTTGCGGTAGATATCGGAAGCGAGCTAAGGGTGGTATGCGGGACATCTCGCACACGGTGGCTCCTCAGATTGCAGTGGGGAATCTTCACTCTTATTTCCTACATCTTTCGAAGATTGTTACGGGAACTTCGCGAAAGGTACACCCCATTGCCATGCGTTGCGCTTTTTATGATTTTATTTTTTGCTTTTGTTTTATTTATCATTTATCAGTTGTCATTTTTTGTTAAAATCGCTATATATATAGGTTGTAGTGATCTATATCACATCCCTCAAAGAGATAATTGTATATTATAACTTTGTTTTTTGTTGATATTAACTTTTGTTTTATTAAAATCATAAGGCTGGACCAGGAAAGAGGCAACGTTTACTAAAGGGAGGATGGAATGGCTGGTGCGGAGATGGTCGTAGGGATAAATGGATATGGACGTATTGGTCGGGCGTTTCATCGTCTGACGCTCCTGGACCCGACCATACGTGTTGCGGCCGTCAACAGCCGATCTGATGCGGAGACACTCGGACATTTGTTGACCTACGATTCCATGTATGGCGAACTCGATGCAGATGTGGTAACGGGAGAGCAGGCCTTCTCCGTATCCGGGTAGTCTGTTCAGGTGTACCAGGAATCGGCACCGGCATCTATTCCCTGGGATCGTCACAACATTGATGTCGTGATCGATGCCACCGGTAAATTCAAAGACCATGATACCCTGGCGGCTCATTTAAATGACCGTGTACGGCATGTCATTCTATGTTGTCCTCCCCACGATGATCGTATTCCATCCGTCGTGATGGGCGTCAACGATGAGCTCATTCATGCGGCGTCGGCGTCGATCATCTCAAACGCCAGTTGCACGACCAATGCGCTTACGCCTATGATACGTGTACTGGATGAGGCGTTTGGCATGGAGTTCTGCTCTTTCCGTTCCATCCACGCGCTTACCGACTCACAACATCTTCTGGATAATTCCGATAGAGATCCTCGGCGCGCTCGGGCAGCTATGGAGTCTATTATCCCCACGTCCACAGGCGCTTCGTCGATAGTCACTCAGGTCTTTCCTCATCTGGAGGGCAAGGTGCATGGTATGGCCTATCGTGTGCCCACCCGATGCGTTTCGACCATTGATCTGTGCGTGCGGCTTCGAGCGCATCCACGTGTTGAAACGATTAACCGGGAGTTTATAAAAGCGGCGCATGGTAGACTTGAAGGCATTATTAATATAACGAACAAGCCGCTTGTTTCAATTGACTTTAAAGGCGATCCGCACTCGGTTATTGTGGACCTGCCTTTTACTTCAGCCTGTGGAGACGGCATGTACAATATCACGGGCTGGTATGACAATGAATGGGGCTACAGCGCCCGTCTTTTGGATATGGTACGGCATATGGCCCGGGTTGCCGCACCGGAAGATAATCATCTGCAATCCGAGGAGGGATGGCGATGTGTGATGTCTGCAACAGCTTGACGATCAATACGTATCTGGCAAAAAGATGGGCGGACCAGTTTGAAGAAAAAGGAAAGGCTGTACCCGAGGTCTTAAGCCAACCAATCGCTTCCGATGAGGTGCACAACATTCTGACCGATGTACATTATGGCGACGAGGGCCATGCTTTTTTCAATAGCGGCGGCGTACATACGTATCAAGATCTGATAGATCGACTATCGGACCTCTCTGCGGAACCCGTAATGCATTAACGCACGGACAGATAGGGATGGTTGGTGGTTGTCCGGTTTACCATCTGCAACCTGTTGGAAGCAACACACCCAGAACCCCTGTCATATTTTTAAGGGTAAAGGCTTTCTTATAGGTATGTATAAAAGAACGATACCTCCTTTCCAACCATAGTATTTTTAAAGAACATATTTTCGCCAATAAATGGGTATAGATACTCATACAAGTTCATCTTTCTACTACCTTGGTCGAAGTATCCGTGAAGAATTTACAATTACTTTTAGTTGGCTACTTATCATTGACATTCAACGGATAAGGGCTTATCTTGGTCCCCCTTCGAAGGCGCAGACGCGTTTTCGGTCTCCCTTCGGGGGGACATAATAGGAAGTGAAAGGGAAAATTGGAGGTCAGTAGAGGGACGGCGCGCAGTGCACCATTTACCGGATCTTGTAAACTAATGCTCAAAAAAACGATTGCCGACACGTTGGCCCGTGAACACGGTACCATTATTAAACGGGGGGCCAGCCACGCCGTACGCATCGCGCTGGTCTTTCCGAATACATACTATGTGGGCATGTCCAACCTGGGGTTTCAGACAATCTATCGTCATCTGAATGCGAGAGACGACGTGGTCTGCGAACGGGCGTTTTTACCGGAACCAGCAGACCTTCAGGATTTACGAAAATCCCGGACACCTCTGTTTACGTATGAAACCGGTATGGCGCTTGGCGATTTTGATATCGTGGCCTTCTCGATCTCCTTTGAAAATGATTATTCTAACCTGATCCGTATCCTTGACCTGGCCCGTATTCCTGTGCTGGCCCATGATCGTACCAGCTTTGATCCGATTATTCTGATTGGCGGGGCGATTACCTATATCAATCCGGAGCCGCTGGCGGATTTTTCGGATGTGATGGTTATCGGAGATGGTGAGGAGACCGCCTACCGGTATATTGATCAATATATTGAAGATAAGAACAAACCCAGAGAAACCCATCTGCAACACACACTGAATCTGGACGGCATGTATGTCCCTGCTATCCGAAAGTTTTCTACGGATGAGTATAACACAAGCATTGATCAGGTCGCCAAACAGCAGGTCTCTTCTTTCGAAGATTATCCGGCGTATTCGGGTATTCTGACGCCAGATACGGAATTCGGGGAGACCATGTTAATCGAAATCTCCCGCGGATGTCCGCGACGATGTCGTTTCTGCGCCGTCAGCTATGTATATCCCAAATTCCGTGCCCTGAAACCTGAGACCATCCTGAATCTCATTCATGCCGAAAATGAACGACTTGAGCGGGTGGGACAACCCAAAGTCAAAGCCGTCGGTCTTGTCAGTTCGGCCATGTGCGACTATCCATACCTCGATGAACTCTGTGCCGGGTTAGATACCCTCGATATCCGGATTGGCGTATCATCCGTCCGGGTGGATCTGATTCCTGAAAGTTTGCTCAACCTCATGCTGAAAACCGGTTTGCGGACGATGACGATCGCCCCGGAGGCTGGCTCAGAACGGTTGCGCAAAGCGATCAACAAGCCCATTTCATCGGAACAGATCCTGACAGGGGCGGAACGGATATTGACGAAGGGGATTAAAAATCTCAAGCTGTATTACATGGTGGGTTTACCGACAGAAACGGATGAGGATATCGACGAATTAATCGAGATGACGAAGGCTTTGTCTCAACTACAGCGTATCCATGGCGTACCCGGTGGTAAGCTGCGGTTGAGCATTAATCCGTTTATCCCCAAAGCGTTGACGCCGTTTCAGTGGAGCCCGATGGTCGCCCCGAAAGAAATCAAACGCAAGTTGAATTATATCATGAAATCACTTCGGCGAACACCGGGCGTAGACGTCAAACATGAAAGTCTGAAGTCCGCCTATTTTGAAGGCATTCTCTCTCGCGGTGGTCGGGAGTTGAGTGTGTTCTTACTGGAAACAGTACGGCAGGAAGGCGACTGGAAACGCGCCGCGGATGAAATTGGTATGGATACGAATGCCTATTTAGGCGATATGGCCGATCGAGAGACGCTCCCTTGGGATTTTATCTCTACGGACAAAGAACAACATCGTCTACAATGGGAATATAGGAAGAGCCACGGTCTGCCGCATAGGTCAAAGGGAGTTGAGCGTGCAGAGTCCCGAGTTTTGAGTCCCGAGTAAGCTTATTTTTCCGCCTGTAGGTGCACGACGCGCTGGGTGCCCTACGATTTTCCATCTGTGTCCATTTCTATCATAGTCGTTGCAAGCAATTTACGCCATTGGGGTTGGTGATGGGTCCAATGCTTGATTAAAAAGATCAGACCATCCTGGCAGGTAAAATTACCGGCATAGGGATGTGAGAAATAGCAATAGGTTAAATCCTCGTCCGACAAACTGTCCAGCCTCGCCTTAAATTCTATACGCACATCGGTCCATTGTTGCTGCACATCCGGTAATTCGGCCGGTATATTCAGCGGGTCTACATCCACGACAGGTACGGTAATTTTCTGACCGGTATCCAGCGCGATCTTAGACATTAAAAACTTAATCCTATCGATCCAGGTCTTTTTTATCTTTTGATGCTGCGTCTGTTGAAATTGCGTCATGGCGAATTGTTCTACCAGCATCAGATGATGGACCAGATCCGATATACTCCATTGATCTGCAGCCGGCTTTTTAGTCAGTACTTCTTGAGGCAGGTCCGCGATAGTCCGATATATGGTCTCTTTTGCCGTTTCAAGCACAGCAAAGTTCTGCTCTATTTCTTGTCTCATGGACATCTCATCTCTCCTGTCTTTCCTTTAAAAGAAAGGCTTTTTTGGCCTACTGTCCCGAGGAGGTTACCCTGATTTACGGACAGGCTCTATCCGTAAGGCTGTTGTCCCAACAACGCCAGGCACTGTCATTAAAATGCGCGGGATCGCGAACCTGCCCTGCTTTGGTCGTCCGGTGCCACTGGATATCGGTCTGATTATTCTGGGCTTTATTGAAAATCGTATAAAAAGTATTATACGTGCTGTCTTTGGTCGTACCGTAGCATATGAATCCGCCGTTATCCGAACTGCCTGAAATGATATTGGTATATTTAATTTTTGCGGTATTGTCCTGAAGATTCTGGATCCACGCAATCCCCAGCCAGGGGATCGGGCCAGCGGGCGATTTATTCAATTACGAGGTGCCCTCCGTCAGCCGCAGGTTGGATCCGCCGGTGTACCCGAGAAGGTCGGTAAATGCATTCGGTTTCGATATAAACATCTGCCATTCGGTTCCGGTAATATCGACCCTTGCCTGCAGAGAGGCCGTATGTTGAACACCGCCCGGCGGTGTGAAATTATAGGATCGTACCCAGGTGCCATCGGATTGCCGTACGGCTTCATGATTGAAAGCTTCAATATAGCCAGATGCAAGGACGACGCGGGGATCATTAAGGACCACCTGCGTAATGATCAGATGAATACCGACCATCCCTGCCGCCATGACCGCTGGATACAGAGGACGCATCGTCATGCTGTTGACCACGATCATGACGATGCCGAGCGTAAACAGCTCATTTTTCATTAAGAAAACAGGAGATCCGTCTGGAATATCTAAGGCGCTGTACCAGATTATCGGTAAGCAGGCTAACAGAAATATATCAAGAAGGACGGCACCAAGGCCGACCGATAAGAGATATTGCCCGCGTCTTACAAGAAAAAAGCCGTAAGCAATGCATGCACTTGAGCCGATCAACATCGTCAGAGACCATTGCGCATCCGTATCCGTCTCCGCTGCAATACCCGGCCGTATCAGGCCGGCGAGATGCAACAGGAGCAGAATAATAAACAGGCCGAAGAAAGCCAGCCGGGTGACCAGCGACCACTCTACCACACCCGCTTCACGGATATTCAGCATATTTTCGATCTCTATTAGATCAGGATGTTTCGATGTCATCACGCCCCCTTATGCTCCGGCTTTCAAACCTTTATAGACCTTTTGCCCTTTACGAAACAAGGCTGTAACCGCTTCTCGCTGGTCATTATTGGCATATCGTCCTTTTCGCTCAACCCAGCCAAGGGCGTTGTCGATGGCATCAATGAAAAACTGTGCGTCCTCCTGCCTTTGTATCGGTGGCCGGCCCACATCAAACCATACGGGACTCGTGTGTGCGTAGACGGCATGATCGAAGCTGTCCCGGGCGACACCGCCGCAGCGTGCGGCGACCCATCCATCTGTTTCCGGTAGCATGTCAAATCGGACTTCGCCGGTATGCGTCCCTTCAGAATAATCCCATCGTTGGATGATATGGCCATCCATGATTAATTCGACCGAATTCAGCGGATAATGGGATTGCCAGGTGATGTGGACCGTCCTTTTACCTGTTCCGGTTAATCTACTGCCAGGTAGATGGCCGTCTACATCGAGGAACAGCGCCGGGCCATTGGTAATAAATGTCTGGCCTCGTTGTAAACCCTCGATCCAGCCGTCATAGGAAAAGTCTTCCTGGGTCTGAACATAGACCCTGTTATTGGAGCAGACATACCAGTCCGACCCGGTTGACGCAGGCAGGAAGAACCCGCAGTTCAGGAGTTTGTACCAGATATCATATTCCGGGTCCATCCAAAATGGGTCGAAGAGATTGAAACCGTCAAGTTTACCGAGGGCAGCGGCCACGGGTGCCTCCATGCCGTTGCCGTTATGACACCACAGCACGATGCCCCCCTGATCCCGCGCTTCATCACAGGCAAAACAGATCGGCGGAAAGTCCGGGTCGAAATCGCTGACCAGCACGCCGCGGCTGACAGGTTCCACCACATTTTTGATACGAAGAAACATCACATGACCGTAGCCCATATGCCAGGGTTCATCGTTGTGTCGGCTCTCCTCACCTATGTCAACGACATGGTGCGCGGTCGAGACATCAGTCATGATGCCGAGGGGAAACCGGTTGCTCGCGTAAGGGAGATCCCGGCGTTGGAGAATGCTGACCACGGTCACATTGAAGTCATGCACATGCGGCTCGAGCCGGACACGTTCGTGAGGGTGCTGCTCTTTTTCATCATAATGAATATGTGTATTGCCGGGATACCAGTTAAGTGACGGCAGATCCGCCCACCGTTTCAGGGGCAATTCCAGATCAAGATGTCCATTAGACGGTACATGGACCGTCTTCAAAAACGGTTCATATTCGGTGCCGCGTTCCACCAGAATATCAGCGGAGCCCCGCGGTAAAGTGACATCGAAATCATGCTCGCAATAGAAAAAAGGACGCCCCGGACCCACTTTAAGAACATGGTCTTGTGGCGCGCGAAAATGGCCGGTGCTGTCAAGAATATGCACTTTGGCCGCTACCGGTGCGCTGGAGGTCGCATCGAAAATCTTGCCGTGCAATGTCGCCATGAGAGGACGCCTTTATTTCGTCATAAACCGCCAGTTGAAGTAATCATAGGCCGAGGTCATACCGTCATATACTGTTTCCGATGTCCCCTGCCATTTGCCTTCAGCATTCCTGCCCATCTTTAACCGGGTCAGCGCATAGGTCCCCTGCTCGTAATCATACGTGAGGCCATCATCATCGTATACCTCGAAACACCCATCGGACGTGCCATAATACCTCACTTCAAGATGTTTCAAACGTTCGGTCTCATGGGCGTTAAGATCTTCAGGCCACATCGGCACGATACCACCATCACAAACAAAGAGCGGGATGCGTTCTAAAGGCGGTGTGATGGTTATTGTTGTCGGACCATGGCCAGCAAGCGCACCGGTATAGAAATCGAACCACTTGCCCGGTGGCAGGATGACAGTCCGTTCCTTTTTCCCTGCGAACATAGGGGCGACAAGGATACAAGGGCCGGCCATATACTGGTTGGAGATGCGACGCAGAGCCTGAATGGATGCGTTTGGATCAGAGGCATCGTGCGGTTCAAGGACCATGGCACGGAATGGTGGTATGCCCTCAAAATAATATTGGGCGAATGCGGAATATAAATAAGGTATCAACTGCATTCGAATCAGCATCACATCTCGAACAGCGTCGCTTACTTCCGGGAACGACCAGGGTTTGGTACCGTCGGCCCAGGCGTTGAGCATGGCGAGTGGTGAAAAGCAGACGGACTGAATACGGCGAAGCCAATCTTCGGCATCGGACGCCGACCGTGCTTCAGGTGTCCAGAGCAAACCACACAGGCTGCTGCTGCATAACGCGGTGATAAAATCTGGATGAGAGTAATAGTCATTGTACAAGACATAAGGGAAAGAGGTTGTTCCGGCATTTGAAGCACGGGTCAACCCATATGTTCGCATATTTCGCCTGCGAAACATATCCAGCGTCAATCGCTGAAACAGGACGCCATACACCTGACGGAGTGTTTCACCGCTCAACCCGGAAGGAAAGGCGGCATGGTCCGGCCACAACCACTGATCGAAACCGTCACACTCATCTATTTTATAGCCGCTTACCCCCTGATTCAGGTGTTCTGATTCATGCTGCTTCTGAATCATTTCCCGTACATTTTCAATACTCAAATCGGGTATCAGGCCGCCCCAGGAGCCGGTATGGGTGCCGCTGAATGGTTCGAGTTGCCGACCAAGTGTCGATTGGGGCGAAACAAAGGGATTCTCCCATACATTGACGCGGATCTTTTTATCCGCAAGTCGCTCGATAAATCCTTTCGGATCGGGAAACCGTTCCCTACTCCATTCGTAGGACGTCGGATACGAACAACTATGCCACCCTGGCTCGAGACCGATCACGTCCAGTGGAAACCCCCGGGTCTCAAACGCTTTGGCTTCTTCTTCAACCTCTTCGGCCGTATACGACGAGGGCGTTCGATGCCAGAATCCCAGGCCCCATTTGGGCGGCAGGCAACCGCCGCCGCAAAACAGGTTATATCGCCGGACGACATCCAGCACCGTCGGACCGCTGAACAGGATAATTTCAAAGCCATCCCCGGGAATGATGATTTCAATCTCCCGACTTTTATACACCGGCTGCCAGCCTTTATCCATACGACTGATTACTGGTGGATGGGCCTCTTTCCGATGGGTATTACCGGTGTAGACAGAAATGTACCGTGCCTTGTTGATCAACATGCCATAGCCTTGGCTCGACACAAGAAACGGTGCAGGAGCGTGGGTACGACCGTTGTCTTCTCCACCGAAGTGATCCATATGAAGATGCCGTACCGAGCCTTGCACATCAATACGTTTGAAGTTAAGCCCCAGGCCGTAAAGGATTTCGTCATGGGTATGAGGCAAGGTCAGAAGGTATTTGTTCTCTTTAATTTGCTCCACCGCAATGGCCTCAATTGAAAAAGGCAGAGGGGCATCCACCATTCGTTCCAGTGCCTCGCGGCGCGGCGTGTTGGCGGCGGCGGTGAGTAGATCCATTTCATCCTTCATGCCTGTTTGAGCAGACCATATGCCTTTGAACAGTTGTTTCAAAAGTGATTTATCCATAGAACGGCCTTGAACAGGAATTGATAAAGGCATCGCAAGACATCATTATTATATGAAAGATAATATATGGATGAGACTGCATCAAGCGTCCTGAGGGTCTGTACAAAAATAAATTCTCGTTATCGAAAAACCAGGCTATTTATTATTGCACGGACCCTCAGGGTTCAGAACGAAATAACCACTTTATTTTATGTGATTCAGTCGTCTGTATACCCATCCAGAGTGTACCAAGGGTGTGTTACTTATATATTTCCGGCTCCTAAGGAAGCCTGATTAAATAAGTGAGCCACACCGGGCTATGGCCGCCAAATTTTTCGCAAATCGCTGGCTCGCCGATGCGCAGGTGGATCACGCCCTACGGGAGCGGGTCGATCCCGTAGGGCGTCGTAGCTTCGTAACTTCTTGCCCGGTCAATAAAAATATATTATATTCGTTAACTTCTAATCTAATGAAAGATAGGGCAGTTGATCCAAAGCAACCCATAAACCACGGAGATTTGCATGAAAGCCATTTTAAATACATCCATGGGTAATATCACCTGTGAGCTTTACCCGGACCAGGCCCCGATAACCATTGAAAATTTTACCGGCCTGGCAGAAGGCACGAAAGAGTGGACAGACCCGAAAACAAGCCAGAAAACGACCACATCACTTTACAGCGATACGGTTTTTCATCGCGTGATTCCTAATTTCATGATCCAGGGCGGCGATCCGCTCGGTCTCGGCACCGGTGGCCCGGGGTATCAATTCGAGGACGAATGTGATCCTGCGCTGGGGTTTGATCAGCCGGGCCGACTGGCCATGGCAAATGCCGGGCCAGGCACCAATGGCAGCCAGTTTTTTATCACCCATGGCCCTACGCCTCATCTGAATGGCAAACATACCATTTTCGGTCAGGTCATTGAAGGGCAGGATGTGGTTGATGCTATTGGTAATGTACAGCGCGGTCCCAATGATCGTCCTGCAGAATCCGTCGCTTTAAAAAGCATTACCATTGAACGATAAACATGTAAAAATGGCACTGTAGAGAATTAATATATTACGTCTCGACAGTGCCGGAAATGACAAAGGAGCCGTTATGAAATCATTATATACCGGTCTGGTCATGCTGGCCGTGATTTGTTTAGCCGCCTGCGGTGAGGGTGAAATGGAAATCGACCCGAGTAAACCGGCCACCAGAATGATTATCGAAACAACGATGGGGACGATCACCTGTGAGTTGTATCCGGATAAAACACCTATGACCGTTGATGTGGTTGCTGGTCTGGCAGATGGCACCAAAGAATGGACCCATCCGAAGACTGGCCAGAAGATGGTCGATACGCCGTATTACGACGGCATCATTTTCCATCGGGTCATTCCAAATTTTATGATACAAACGGGTGATCCCCTTGGAGAGGGTATCGGAGGTCCAGGTTTTCAGTTTGAGGATGAATTTGATGAATCGTTGACCTTTACTCGGCCCGGCTTGCTGGCGATGGCCAACCGCGGTCCGAATACCAACGGTGGCCAGTTTTTTATAACCGTCGCGGAAACGCCGCATCTGAACTTCAAACATACTATTTTCGGCCGTGTTGTTGAAGGCCAGGATGTAGCAGATGCCATTTCAAATGCTCCGACCGGCGGCGGTAATAAGCCTCGACAAGAGATATCTATGAAGCGTGTCGAAATCATACGGGGAGAGTAGGGAAACGACGAAACGACGGAACAGCGGAACAACAGGTCAACAAAGGGAACCTAAGTTTGCATTTTAGAGTACAATGAACTGCGGTTTATTCTTACTTACACGTCGTTTCGTTGCTTCATTGATTTTCCGTTCCCCAAACAGGAGGAGAACATGTTGAATATTTTTCGCGGCATCTGCCTGACGGTCTTATTGGCTATCTTTGTGATAGGCAGTGGCGCATCTGCGCAGAGCTCGCAGCCGGATTCAGAATCTAAAACATCCATGGCCAAGGAGTTCGGGACGGGCAAGTACGCCATTTTACAGACCAACATGGGTGTGATTATATGCAAGCTTCTTGATAATGTGGCTCCCAAGACGGTCGAAAGTTTTATCGGGCTGGCGGAAGGCACGCGGGAGTTTACAGATCCCACCACCGGTCAGAAGGCCAAACGGCCGTATTTCGATGGTACGGTCTTTCATCGCGTGATTCCCAATTTCATGATCCAGGGCGGCGATCCCACGGGTACAGGTCGCGGTGGGCCGGGTTACGTGATACCGGACGAGATCAAAGCCAGCCTGAAATTTGATCGGCCTGGCCGCCTGGCCATGGCTAATTCTGGCCCAAACACCGGCGGGAGCCAGTTTTTTATTACCCATGGCCCTACGCAGCATCTGAACGGCCTGCATACCATTTTCGGCCAGGTCGTCAAAGGCCGGGAAGTCGTCAACAGTATTGGTCGCGTGCAGACCTTAAAGAACCGGGGCAACCGACCGGTTGTTGATATCGTGCTGGAAAAAGTGATTATTGAACGCGTAGAATAAATGAACCGTAGACAGGCAGGCAGGCGGCGGGTGAGAGCGGCCTGCCTGTCTGCCCACCGCAAACCTGCTGCTCCCAATGCGCTACCCCGTTTCACACCTTATCTTCTGTGCTCTTCTCGCCACAGTTCTATCGCCTTGGCTTAGCTATGCAGTAGATCCTTCTTCTCGTCATCTGAATCTTTTACTATCCGAGCTCGACACACGGCGGCCAATCGTAGCACCGACGGCGCTGATGCCCTATCTGGAGGATTCGCTGGCTATTGAATTGAGCGGACAAGATATGGAGGTTTTATTAAACGCAACAGCGGACGATAGCTTGACGCTGTTACGAGCAACCGTTTTATTCGCCAGATGGGTTAAAGCACGTGGCACACCTGTATTTGTCAAAGGTCAGGCTGTTGAAGATGCCGTTCAGAAAGGCTTTTCCCTCGGTCTGACGTTTCCGTTGGATCATCTGGCCTATATCTGTTTTGTACCGAATTCGTCGATGGCAGGGGATTTCCAAGTGCATATACGGACGATATATACACGGCAATATACCTATCCGTTTGATAAAGATATTTTTAATGCCAACGTGTTGATTCGGGGGCAGGAAGTGACGTATGAGGAGAACGACAGAAAACAAACCGGTTATCTGGTTACAACAGACATATACGATGATCGTAAGCGGGCGATCTACACGAATGTACGGGGTATTCTAGGGCAAAAACGAGGGGTGTTGGGTTTCTTTCAGAAGGTATTTTTTTTCGTGCCGAAAACGTTAAAGGGCCTGGATCTTACACAAGGGCATCTGGTTATCGAGGCCTTTATAAATCAGACGATTGAAAATTTTGAACACGAACCACGTTACCGTGTGATCAGACGATGAACTCATCACTCCTCATCGCCCTGCCTTTTTATAGCATAAGTTTTATTGTCGTGTCCAGGCTGGCGGTGCCCAGGATACGTTTATCCGGGCTATAAGCCAAATCTGTGATGACGCCTTCATGTTCAAGAAGGCGTGCGTACACTTCTTGCTCCCTGATCGACCAGATCACGACAATCTGATCGCCCCCGGAACTGGCCAGATATTTTCCATCCGGGCTGATTTCGAGTGCCTGGACCGCTTTTCTGTGGTTTTTAATCGTGCTGAGTAATTCTGCCGTCGCATTTTTCTTGTTCTTTTTTATATCTTTTATAGACCAGATTATTACCGATCCGTCTTCGCCGCCACAGGCCAGTGTTTCTCCATTCTTGCTTAGAGACAGGGTGTGTATCGCCATGGCATTCGGCGTTTCAATGATATATTTTTCTCTTCCTTTTATCAAATCCCCAATTCTTACTGTACCATCGGCGCCAGCGCTGAGGAATAACTTCCCGTCTTTACTGAAGGCGACGGCCACCACACGGTCTGTATGGCCGATCAGGTTGACTAATGGCTTACCACGAGCGACCGACCATAATTTGATGGACCGGTCCGCACCGCCGCCGGCAAGAACGGAGCCGTCTTTGCTGAAAGCGACTGAAGTGACCTCTCCACTATGACCCTTCAGCGTAAACAATTGTTGTCCATTATGGGGGCCCCACAGTTTGATGGTTTTGTCCGCGCTGCCGCTTGCGATGATCTTGCTGTTAGGACTGAAGGCGACGGATGAAAGGACCTCACTATGGCCGACCAGGGGTTTTTTTATTTCCCCCTTCGGCATGGCCCATAACTTCAGTGTTTTATCCCAACTGCCGCTTATAAGAAATTTTGCATTTGGACTAAAGACAATCGCGGTGACCCCCCGCGCGTGTTCTGCTAAATTTTGCCAGGGATACCCCTGTACCTTTTGAGCATAGGCACTCGACGTACATAACGCAACAATACTTAAAATGAAGCCCAATAGCCGATATATCATATTATTCTCCTTGTCAAAAGATGCCTGTCATCAGCTATTTTAATTTAGAACGTAGTTCCCAGAGCATTAATGTTATTGCAAACATCAAGGCGGTATAGGTGAAGGTCAGAAAACCACCAGGGGTGACATTAAACAGAAAGACCGGCAACACATCAATCGCTGTTAAAATACCGAGAAACATCGTTGTAAAAGCCCCGATAATAAAGATTTTGATCAAGAGAACCACTTGCATATTCTAACCTCCGTAGTTCAAACCCATCGTAAAGCCTATTTATCCGCAGGCAATGGAATTCGGTGGACGAAATAAAACCAGATAGCAGCTGATATTATACCCACGGCCCCAATGATGAAGGCTACAAACCGTGGTTCCGTTGTCTCCAACAAGAGGCCGGTGCTCAGCGTGGATATGGTGAATGCAAGTGTGAACATGCCATTGTCAGCTGCAAAAAACCGTCCTCTAAAATCTTCGTTTACAACCAGTTGTAGACCCAGAGAGGAAAAGACCCAGGCCACCATACTGCCACAGGTGGCAAGGATGATGCAGAGGGCAGCAAACCATAACGAAGGCGCAAAGGAAAACAGGATAAATCCTAAGCCATAGACAACCAGGCCAATCAGACAACCAGGCTACCCCGCCCAAGTTGGGGCAGTCGAGACGAGGAAAACAGCTTCATGCTCAATGTCCCCACAAGCGTGCCCAGGCCCCGGGACGTATACAGGATAGCAATACCCGTATCCCCTGTGTTATAGATCTGTCCACCGAAGACAGCATATAACATAACGGCGGCTCCTCCGGCAAATCCCCAGACTGCCTTACCCGGCAGATATACCCGGGTCGGTTGATCATTACGAATATATCGAAGGCCATGGAAAAAATATGAAATGAAACGAGCCGGTTGCCCTGCGCCTGATGCTTTAGGAATAGCAATGCGTGCCACGGTTAGGGCCGATACGATTCACCAGCATTCGAGACCATCTGGGACAACCATAATTTGCGGTAAGACCGATTATGGCGAAGTAGTTGTGTATATGAAAGGGATGGCGCGTCTGAACGCATCGTCACGTCGTATTAGCCTGAAGTGGAATACGTCAATTACGTATATTGAGAGCAAGTCTTACGGACCGGTCAGGGCTGGAAAAATATTATACTCTGGAATATACTGGAGAGAAGTACGAAAGTCGAGACAGGCAGTAGATAAAACGCGTCGTAAAGATTTTGTAATTATCATTGTGACAACTCATACTTGACAGGGGAGAATATGTGTACTAATCTTAAAGTATCGAGGTCGCCATTTTACACCGCAACAACGCAAAGTGGACGATGTAAAATGTAGCCGTTTAAGCGACAAATACCTTATCTATTGTCATGCGCCAGTAAAGAAAAATGAGGCATGGGAGGACATTCCGAATGAGTAAATTGAAATCTATTATGTACAATCGCACGCATGGTCATCTGGGAGAACAAAGGAAGAGCTGTTCAGACTGTGTCCATGTCATGCCTGGCATGCAGGGAGATGATGTGACCTGCAAAATTTACACCTTCAAATATCAGGAATATAATGTCCGTAAAAATAATTCGCTTTCACCCGATTCTGCAAACGACTGTAGTTTTTATCAACTCATGACCCCTGTTGAAAAAGCAGAGTCTGAACGAAAGTTCCGGGAATATTATAAGCGGCTGAAGTAATTGATCAGAGACGAAAAACCAAAACGAACAAAGAGTCTTCGATACGCTTTTGTCTGAGCAACACCTGCGGGGTTCGAGATCATTACGGATGTTTTTATCTCATGCCATGGCGATATCAGTAGAATCGAATCATATCTTCTTCATGGTCCTATTCGTTCATTGATTTCAGGAAGTCGATATTGGTCTTGGTTCGAGAAAGTCTTTCGAGCATCAATTCCATAGCCTCAACGGGGCCCAGACCATCCAAAAATTTCCTTAGAATTTTCACCTTTCCGAGTACATCGGGTTCTAACAGCAGTTCCGCTTTTCGAGTTGATGAGGTGCTCAGATCGAGGGCCGGAAAGACCCAGCGGTTGGCCAGCTTACGACTGAGTTCCAGCTCCATATTTCCGGTTCCTTTGAACTCTTCGAAGATGCCTTCATCCATCCGACTGCCTGTCTCGATCAACGCTGTAGCTACGATGGTCAGGCTACCGCCTTCTTCTATATTACGGGCGGCACCGAAAAAACGACGAGGTTTTTGTAATGCGTTGGCATCAATACCGCCTGATAGGATTTTACCGCTGTGCGGCGTTACGGCATTATGCGCCCGGGCCAAACGCGTAATGCTGTCCAGCAGAATGACCACATCTTTGCCGTGTTCCACCAAACGCTTTGCCTTTTCAAGTACCATATCCGAAATGGCGACATGTCTTTCAGGCGGCTCGTCGAATGTTGAACTGATGACTTCACCAGCCACCGACCTTTCCATATCCGTGACTTCTTCCGGGCGTTCATCAATCAGCAGAACCATCAATGTAACTTCCGGATGATTATCCGTGATGGCATTTGCGATTTCCTGAAGCAGCATGGTCTTTCCAGCTTTTGGCGGTGAAACGAGCAAACCCCGTTGCCCTTTGCCGATCGGTGTCAGCAGGTCCATCACTCGCGTAGAGACTTTGTTAAGGTCATACTCCAGCTTAAACCGATCGAGCGGGTAGATCGGGGTTAGATTGTCAAAGAGTGTCCGTTCTTTGGCGCCGTCTGGATTTTCAAAGTTAACGGTATCTACACGTAATAATGCAAAGAACCGTTCTCCGTCTTTAGGCGGACGAATCTGTCCAGAGATTGTATCTCCTGTTCGCAAGTCAAACCGTTTAACCTGGGATGGTGCCACGTAAATATCTTCGGGACCATGAAGATAGCTATAGTCCGGTGAACGCAAAAAGCCGCATCGATTATCCGGCAATACTTCCAGAACGCCCTCTCCGAAAATGACCCCTTCCTTTTCAGTCTGGGCCTGGAGGATGCTGAAGATGAGCTCTTGTTTTCTAAGGCCCGCATAGCCTTTAATATTAAGACCTTGCGCAATTTTATGTAAATCCGGCAGGGTTTTTGACCTGAGTTCTAAAATGTGCATGCACTGTCTCCTTTCGGCAGAGACATGGTTATTTCACCCTGAACAGACGTAGAACCCAAAGCTGCGATCGGTTCGGTGGGCGAAGAAATGTTGATTGAAATATATTGAGACATCATAGATGGACGATAAGAGGGGGTAAGTATGAACCGGTGCTGATAATTGAGGCCATCATGAGGATGTCTGTCTTGTCAAATTAGAGAGATGTAACCGTTACACTGTGAATAGAGTTGAACTTTTGACAGGCCTACAACGGCCACAGAAGGAGATCATGCTGAGGTGGCTACATTGGTTGCTATCTCATTTCTTTCAGGAAAGTGCGGTGTACCCAAATGAAGATAGGCCGTGTCGCGGAGCTACTGTGTCTAATACAGTGCTTCTTAAATCTGGTCTATCGCAACCCAGACTGCGGCCAGGACCCCGGTACCAAGAAGCAGAAGCATGAATGCGGCTTCAACCTCCAATTTGGTGCGGCGCCATACCCATGGCCGTAACCGAAATTTAGGTTGATTCTGGAACTGACTTTTTCGGAATCCCTTATCCGAGGTGTTAAAACTGAGCGGTTCCATCTGGATGACATTGGCTGTCTCTGTAGCGATAGCTTCAACCACCGCTTGATCCGCAACTTTTTCAGAAAGCCAGAAGCGAGTAGCGCAGTTTTCGCATCGGTAGGGATACTGTCCAGGCTTGAGCCAGGAATACAGACGTTCTCCCGTCCCTTGCCGCTGAGAGCGACGAAATTGTACACTGTTACATTCAGGACACATGAGAAAAATAACGGGTTAATGCCATTAGCAGATAGAAAGCAAACAAATTGAACACGTCCATATACAAAACAAGCTATTATTCATTCATTTTAGGATCAAGGGCATCACGCAGTCCGTCGCCCATCAACTGAAATCCGAGCATCGTTATGGCGATCATAATTGCGGGAAAGGTCGCAAGATGCCAGTAAGATCGAATATAGTTGGCATTTTCTCCGACCATTTGCCCCCAACTCGGTGTAGGCGGACTGATACCAATGCCTATAAAGCTGAGTCCCGCTTCCGCGAAAATGGCGGATGGAATACCGAGCGCGAGAGCAACGATAAGCGGGGTTAGGCTATTGGGGAGGATATGCGTCAATACAATCCGCGAATGGCTACCGCCCATCGCCCTGGCCGCTCTGACAAACTCTTTTTCCTTTAGAGACAGAATCTGGCCTCGCAACAAACGGCAGACACCAACCCATCCGGTAACACCTATGGCGACGAAGATATTAAAAAGGCCCGAACCCAGCCAGGACATGATTAGAATAATAAAGAGCAATCCGGGAAAGGCCGACATGATGTCAACTATCCGCATAATCGCATTATCGACGCGACCGCCTATATAGCCTGCGATAGAGCCTAACGGGACGCCGATAGAAAAGATAATCGTCTGGACCAGAACACCAACCGTCATGGATATTTCTGCCCCATAAATGACCCGGCTGAACAGGTCACGGCCGAGCCCATCGGTACCGAAAGGAAATTGCCAGGAAGGTTCCTGCCAGGCAACCAGAAAATTCTGTTTGGTATAATGGAGGGGCGCAACCCATGGGGCGAGAAGGGCGGTGTTACTGAGAAGCAGGACCAGAAAAAGACCGATCAAAGACAGTTTGTTTTTAGAGAATCGTCTGGCACCGTCCGCCCATAAGCCGCTATCGTGCTTCTTAAAATAGCGATAGGATCTGGGCCATAGCAGGGTAAATTCCGTGGCCAGGGCAACACGAAAGATATAACCAATCCATGTAAAAAATGGTTCCAGCTCTTCCCAGTTGAGCGATTCCGATAATGATTCCGGTATGTCTTCAGTACCGTAGGGATACTCGCCTACCCACGGCTGTAACAACCACCAGTCAACAAGTATGACGCCACCTGCCGCGGTAATAAATAATGCTTTGTTTTGGACCAGCTTTTGACAAAAGCCAGACCACCAACCGGATTCATTTTTTTGGCCCGAGACGTAAATGCGTGGCAAATATAAAACCAATTCTATCGCCAGCGCAATACGGCCAACTTCCAGAATCATGGTGTGCCAGCCCCAGCTCATCATAGCCTGGAACACCCACATCAGACCCACATTTTCTGCCGCTTCAGTCCCCAATGTTTCCATCTTAATCCTTCCGATACCGAATACGGGGGTCGGCCAGGGCGTACATTAAATCCGTAATTACATAAATCACGACAATCAGCGAGGACCAGAGCAGGGCCGTGGCCATAATCATCGGATAGTCCCTGGCAAACACACTGGTCGTAAAATATCTGCCGAGGCCGGGAATACGAAATATAGTCTCTATAAAAAAGGAACCGGTGATCAGATTAGCCATCATAGGTCCTGCAATGGTCAACAGAGGAATCAGGGCATTCTTAAACACATGCACCACCACCACTGACATCTCCGTCAGGCCTTTCGCACGGGCCGTTCGTACATAATCAGCGCGAATAGTTTCGATCATATTTGATCGGGTATAGCGTGCGATGACGGCCATATCACCAAGGGCCATGGCGACGACCGGCATCACCCAATCCTTAGGTGTATTCCAACCACCGGTATCAAACCAATGCAGCCAGAGAGAGAACACGAGCGTTAATCCGACGGCGATAACGAAACTGGGGGTTACAATACTGAATACTGCGGTCAAAGAGGCGAGATAGTCTATCCAGGTATTTTGATATACCGCCGACAGGATACCCAGGATTAATCCGCCGGACAGGGCTACCACCAGGGCCATAAGACCCAAATGGACGGACACGGGCCAAGCTTGCGCAATCAATTCCTGACAGGTTTTGCTCTGGTGTTGAAAAGAGAATCCAAAATCCCCTTCCAATACGTTCGTGACCCAGGATAAATACTGAATATGCAGGGGACGATCGAGATCATACTTTCGCATCAGGTTGGCACGGACCTCAGGTGTCAGAGGGATACCGCCCGTCTCGCCGCCCGCATCAAACGGTCCACCGGGTACGGCATGCATAATAGAAAAGGTAATGACGGAAACAGCAAACAGGACAGGAAAGATCCAGAGGATACGGCGAATGAGAAATTTAAAACCGAGATTCAGGCCCAGTAGAAAAATACTCGTCAGCGCCAGCATGATCAGCGTGCGGATCAGCATGGTATTGGACGACTCCGCTGCAACCAGGGCTAACCCTACCGCGATAATGCCGATTAAGGGCGGCGGGGGCATCGTCACTCGTAAACGCCGCATCAAAGTAGAAACAGCCAAGAACAGTAGCAACCAGAGGATGACCAAAATTGTATTAAATATACCAAGGGCGGGCGCTTCAATCGCCAACACAACGATCGTTATAATCGCCTGAATCGCTTTGAGCAAGGTCGAATCCAGGTTTCGCCGCCGGCCCCATATACCGATACCGATCACGGTCAACGCCCAGATAACACCCAGAATCATATAAAGAGGAAGAATAACAAAAGGCATAAATTATTCGCATGAGATACAGGCCATAACTGCGTACCTGTGCACTTGTTGAGGTTGTATTCGGGTAACACACATGTTGGTTTCATCGCCCTCCAACTTATGTCTTCTGTCGCCTATTGTCAACGGTTTTTGAGAAGGGTTTTTATACCTACAAAAGATGTGTTGATTTCCAGATCTACTTAGATTATTATTCGTTAATTATATAACGCTACACAAACTTAGGATGTTGAATACTGATTATGTTGTAGTAGAGACCTTCCCATGAACGTAGAGCACAGATAATAAGATCTATGCTGCTTGTGGTCTAAGGAGATAAATATGTCGGCCTCCATCAGAGTTGTTTTAAAGATTGTCATCTGTGCTTTGACGCTGCAGGCCATGGCTGCCGCATCTTATGCCGGACATACGCGTATTAATGCCCCTAATTCGGCAGATCCGATGAATGTCCATATCTACCAATTGGACAACGGGCTGACCGTATATTTGACGGAAAATCATGAGACCCCACGATTTTACGCAGAAATCGCTGTACGCGCTGGCAGCAAACATGATCCGGCCGAAGCGACTGGGTTGGCTCATTATCTGGAGCATATGCTTTTCAAAGGGAACCGCAACATAGGCACGCTCGATTATGAAAAAGAGCGCGTGCACAACGAGCGCATCATCGAATTATACGAACAGTACTACCAGGAAACAGACCCGGAAAAACGGGCAGAGATCTACGGAGCTATCAATGCCGAATCCCAGCAGGCCGCACAATATGTCATTCCTAATGAGCTGGATAAAATATACAGTTCCATGGGCGGGACAGCTGTTAATGCCCATACCTGGCATGAGGAAACCGTCTACAAGGTGAATCTGCCTGCCAATCGATTGGAGCAATGGGCAGTGATAGAATCCGATCGTTTTCAGAATCCGGTGTTCCGCCTGTTTCAAACCGAGTTGGAAACCGTATACGAAGAAAAAAATCGAACGCTAGACAACAAAGGGCGGCTGATAAACACGGCTGTGGTGGAGCAGTTATTCAAGGTTCATCCCTATGGGCAACAACCGACCATCGGTAAAGTCGAACACCTAAAGAATCCGTCCCTGAAACATATGTATAATTTCTTCGAGACCTACTATGTGCCGAATAACATGGCCATATTTATCTCGGGAGATATCGACCTATCGAATACCATCGCGTTAATAGATCAGCATTTTTCCGGCTGGCAGTCCAAGCCGTTGCCCGAAGAGAAAACATGGGAAGAACCGTCATTAAATGGTGTAGAGCGCGTGGAAGTGCAATATCTGGGTGAAGAGTATGCGATGCTGGCTTTTCGCACCGTAGCTCAGAGCCATCAAGATGCGGAAGCCTTACAGCTTGTCGATATGGTTCTGGATAATGCGACCGCCGGCTTGATCAACCTGAATCTGAATCAGCAGCAGAGAGTTCGGCGGGCAGGCAGTTCTCCTCCCATGTACAACGATCACGGCTATCAGACGCTCTGGGGCATTCCAAAGCAGGGGCAGACGCTGCAGGAAGTGGAACAACTGCTAATTGATCAACTTGAGATGGTTAAAAAAGGCGAGTTCGAGGATTGGATTATACCGGCCATCGTGAATGATTTCAAAAAGGATCAAAAAGCAGGTCTGGAGTCGAACGGCAGTCGGGTTTCCTGGATGCGCGGCGCTTTCTTAGGCTATGAGGATTGGGACCACACCATCGCCAGCCTGGATCGTATGGCGATGGTGACGAAAGATGATCTGATTCGTGTCGCTAATCAGTACTTCGGTGCTGACTACGTCGCAGGTTATCGGCTGAACGGTCAGCACGATGTGCCTCAAATTGAAAAACCGCCGATAGAGAAAATTGCGATTGACCCGACTAGGGAGAGCACCTTTTTCAGAGATATCATGTCCAGGCCGGTGGATACGATCGAACCGGTTTTTGTGAATCCGGAAACCGACTACCAGATCAAATCGTACCGTGATGATGTACCGTTGTATTATGCAAAAAATCCGTTGAACGATCTATTTACTTTATCGATCACTTTTGATATTGGTCGGTATTATCAAGACAAATTAGGCGCTGCGGCCATGTTCCTGAATCGATCCGGTTCATCAGAGTATAGTGCGGAGGAACTCCAGAAAGAATGGTACAAACTGGGGACTTCATTCAATTTCGGTGCCGGGACCTATCAATCGACCATTAGCATCTCCGGATTGGACGAAAACTTCGATACCTCTCTGGCTCTGATGATGGATTATGTCCAAAATCCCAGCGCCTCTCAGGACAAGCTGGATGAATTGATTAAAATCATCCTGGCCAACCGGGAGGATGCGAAGAAGAACGCACAATCCATTAATCAGGCGGTTATACAATATAATCGGTTTGGTAAATCGTCCCAATACCTTCGGATGACACCAAATGAAGAGGTTCAAAAAGCGACGGTAGAAGAGTTGCACGGCATGGTCAGAGATTTATTCAAATACAAACACACGATCGCTTATACAGGTACATTGCCGATTGAACAGGTCCTCAACACGCTTGAAAAGCATCATCCGATTACCGCCGTAATGCAAGACGTCCCCCCCTATCCATTTTTAAAGGCTCGGAAGCCGGCAGAGACGGAGATCCTGTTTTTTCATAAAGAAATGGCCCAGGCCCAGATCCGAATCGAGTTCGGTGGAGAAAACTATAATGAAGCGCAAAGGGCTGCCGTACAGTTCTACAATAATTATTTCGGTGGCGATATGTCTTCTATCGTGTTTCAAGAGCTGCGAGAGGCCAGAGCCCTGGCTTATTCAGCAAATGCACAATATGCCACCGGCGGTCGTATAGGCGATCAGGATCTTATGATCGGGGTGATTGGTACGCAGGCGGATAAGTCTCCAGAAGCTATAGGTGCCTTTCTGGAACTGATTGAAAATTTGCCACAATCCCCCGAACGCTTTGCTGCTGTACAGAACGCCATATTAAACCGGTATCGGACATCCAAGCTGGGATTCCGAAGTGTTCTGGGCGCTGTGCGCTCCTGGGAACGACTTGAATTGCCAGTGGATCCGAGAAAAGAAAGCTATGAAAAAATCCAGGCTGGTGATATGGATCTGATGCTCAAGTTCCATACAGAAAAAATCAAGGGACAATCGAAATTGATTTCCATTGTCGGCGACAAAAATAAAATGGATATGGACCTTCTGGCTAAGTATGGTAAAGTGATAGAAGTCAGTCTGGAAGATGTCTTTGTCTTTTAGAGGAACGGCAATTCAACGAATCTACGAAAGATTAAGGCATACATATTAGTTATATGATGCGCAGATTTGTTGAATCCCCCAAACGCTTATGGATCTTCAAATAGTTCAGCAAGATTCGGTTACTATAGTTACAATTACCGGCCCCAGTCTCGATGCCAGTAACAACAGAGAATTTGTGGAAACGTTTTCTCCTTTAATGATTCCAGAGGCCCGCATTATATTTAATATGTGTCATCTCCGATTCGTTGACAGCTCCGGTTTGGGATCTATGATGTTATGTTTAAGACGGTTGGGCGCTTCTGGAGGTATGCTAAAGCTCTGTGGCCTCTCCAAGTCAGTTCAGGCCCTCTTTGAACTGGTACGTATGAATCGCGTGTTCGATATTTATCGTACATCAGAAGAGGCGGTTCAGGCGCTGAAATCAAATCAAGGATGAGGCGGAGTGAAAAATGGCCACAAACAAAATACGACAGACCCTCTTGACCCTGTTGCTCTGGAAAGACTGAAACAATTGCGGGGTGTCCAGAAGCAAGAGGAACCGAATATTTTGGCCAGACTAATAGATCTCTTTCTTGATGAGACCCCAAAGCGTCTCCACGATGCGCAAGACGCCTATAGAGATGAGAATTTACCTGAGTTGGAATTGTTGGCTCATAGTATGAGAGGGAGTTGCGCTATTCTGGGCTTGTCTGCCATGGTCGATATTTGCCAAGAAATAGAAACGGCCGCCCACAATCGCGTATCATCGATACCCGTTAAGCCGCATTTAGACCAGCTTGGACAGATGCTTTCAGCTGCCCAACCCTGGCTGATCAAAGAACGAGATAGTGAACAGCCTGAAGCATGAAACGAGGATCGCATGGGCATCATCTTCCTGAGACCGCCCATCCATGACCTCTTTTCCACTTTTAACCTGCCATCCTGCCATCCGTTTTTCCTGCATGTTATGACACCACAAGAAACACTCCATTCTGCTATTCGGCGTCACGCCCGGTATTCACTGGGCGCTAATTGGGATGACCTGTCCGGTTACGAAGCCTTCATGACGGTTGCTCTTGCCGTTAGAGATCAGGTGATTGATCGGCAAATGGAGACGGAACAACGTTTCAAAGAGCAGGATGCCAAACGGCTGTATTACCTGTCTATGGAATTTCTGATGGGACGGGCGCTTGCCAATAACCTGATTAATTTAGGCCTTTATGAGGTGTGCCGTGAGGTTACGGAAGGGTATGGCAGTGCGCTGGAAGATATCCTGGATCAGGAAAGAGATGCCGCGTTAGGTAATGGTGGTCTGGGTAGGCTGGCGGCTTGTTTTCTGGATTCCCTTGCCACGCTTGATATGCCCGGATATGGTTACGGCATCAATTATCAATATGGATTATTTCGCCAGGAAATCATACGGGGGTACCAATCAGAAAAACCGGATAATTGGATGGCGGATGGTAATCCATGGCTCATAGATCGATCATCGGAAGCTTGTATTGTCCCCGTCTATGGGCGCATAGAACATGGGGTGGATCGCGCCGGTATTTACAAACCAATGTGGTTGGACTGGCATATGATCATCGGGGTGCCGTCAGATTTCCCTATCGTCGGATATGGCGGAAGAACCGTAAACATGCTCCGATTATATGCGGCACATTCATCACAGGAATTCGATATAGACATCTTTAACGCCGGTGATTATCTCAGAGCCGTAGAAGAAAAAATATCGACAGAGCGTATTTCCAAAATTCTGTATCCCTCCGATGAAATAATGGCGGGTCAAGAACTTCGATTGGTCCAGGAATATTTCTTTGTGGCCTGTGCCCTACGGGACATCATGGCTCGATTTGATCGGGTCCATTCAGATATGAATGCCTTTCCGGACAAAGCAGCTATTCATCTCAACGATACCCATCCAACGTTGGCGATTGTAGAGCTTATGCGCCTGCTTATTGATGAACGTGGCCTTGATTGGGGCCCTGCCTGGCGTATTACGCAAGCGACTATGGGCTACACCAACCATACCCTTTTACCGGAAGCATTGGAACGTTGGCCCGTGCCTCTATTTGAGCGGGTATTACCGCGCCATCTTCAAGTAATCTATGAGATCAACCGAAGATTCCTTGAGCAGATTGTTGTACGTTGGCCCGGTGATATAGATCGTATGAATCGTATGTCTATTGTCGAGGAAAGTGAGCCTAAACAAATTCGCATGGGTAATCTGGCCATTGTCGGCAGTCATTCTGTTAATGGGGTTGCAGAATTGCATTCCAAACTCGTGACCACCACCTTAGCGCCTGATTTTTATGAGCTGTGGCCGGAGCGGTTTAATAACAAAACGAACGGGGTGACCCCCCGGCGGTGGTTGCTTCAGGCTAACCCTCAACTGGCTGAATTGATCACGCAACGCATTGGTGAGCGGTGGATAACAGACCTGGATGTCTTACGAGACCTGGAAGACCATGCAGACGACCCTATATTTCAAGCGTCCTTTACGTCGATAAAACAAACGAATAAAAAGAATCTGGCTGATTTGATCAAACATAAGTTGCATGTGGATGTGGATGTAAATTCGTTGTTTGATGTTCAGGTGAAACGCATCCACGAGTACAAACGCCAATTGCTTAATGTCATGCATATTATCCATCAATATCTGACCCTCGTAGAAGACGGGCAGGTGCCGACGCCCCCTCGGACTTATATTCTGGGTGGTAAAGCGGCTCCGGGGTACTGGGCTGCGAAACAAATGATCAAACTGATCAACAACGTCGCTCAGGTGGTGAATAATGATCCGCTGGCGCAGGGGCACCTTAAAGTCGTCTTTCTTCCTGATTATCGCGTCTCTCTTGCAGAACGGATCATGCCTGCCGCTAATCTGAGTGAACAGATTTCTACCGCTGGTAAAGAGGCGTCCGGTACAGGTAATATGAAATTCGCGTTAAACGGCGCTTTGACCATTGGTACATTAGATGGGGCCAATATCGAAATTATGGAAGAAGTCGGTGAGGAAAATATCTATATCTTCGGTTTGACGGCAGACGAAATCCAGACCATGCAAAAGACGAACGCCTACGATCCCCGTGCTCTTTATGATCGCTGTCCGGAGATAAAACGCGTGTTGGATGCGTTGGATGGAAATCGTTTCTGTGCGGGAGAACCCGGTTTGTTTCGTTGGATTGTACGTACTATTCTGGAAGATGGAGATCCTTATTTCCATCTGGCTGATCTACCCGAATATATAAAAATCCAGCAGCGCGTCGGTGTCGATTACATGAAAACCTCAGCCTGGACCCGCAAAGCCATTCTCAATGTGGCACGTATTGGTAAATTCTCCAGTGATCGTACTATACGTGAATACGCGCGGGACATATGGGGGATTAAGGGATATTGACTGATTGACTGATTGATTGTAAAAACACACTGAGCTACAGGGTCCATAAAACAAATGAGCCAACCTCAAATATCCCGTGAGCGCCTGTTCCCTCTGGTTACCCCTGCGTTTAAGATAACAAGAGGAAGACCACTTCCTCTGGGCGCCCATGTGCTCTGCGGTGGCATCAATTTTCTATTTTTTCAAAACATGGCCAGCAAGTCCAACTCGTCCTATTTGCACCAGGGACTGAAGAGCCGCTGGTGAATTCCCGCTTGATCCCTGGTATCACCGGACCGGCTATGGTCCGCTGTACGACTGGACGAATCGGACGCTGAATCGCTTAAATCGTTGTATCGGTTAATGCACCGGTTGAATGGTTCCGGTATGACATTCAGATTTCCGGACATCAGTCATGCCGCCAGTGCGGTTGAAGAGGCACTCCAGGAGATCGTGAATAATGAAAAAACACGCTGGTCGGATTGCGAAAGGCAGATAGAAGCCGGTTTAGAACAAATGCATGAATTGGTGAACCGTTTGTTTAAATCGCGGGAAGAGCAAGCGGACGCTGCCGCGTCTGCGGATGAGGACCTTCAGGAAGAGGAACGTGCGCTGGCAGAGCTCTTTTTCTTTGAATCCGGTGCCAAAGAGGAGACGGCGGATTTAAAACAGCAGATGCAATATTTCGGGTATTCGGTTTTATCGGTTTCTCGTATCGATGATATAAAAAAGGCTGATCAACAACCTTCGATACTTATTGTTGACCTGGATGATTTGATCGACACCCCATCGGCATTTGAGGCTTTATCGATGGCACGGGCTGACAAGGGTTCAATAATGCCCATGATCACCATCTCTTCTCGAAATGATATGAGTACCCGACTGCAAGCGGTCCGTGCAGGAAGTAGTGCCTATTTTCTAAAACCGGTGGAAGCCAGCCAGGTGGTTGACACCCTGGATCAGTTGACGCATAGACGCCCTTCCGAACCCTATCGTATCTTAATTGTCGACGATGACGACAATTTGGCCAATTATTACGCCGGGGCCTTGCGCCATGCGGGTATGTCTACCCAGATCATTCATAATCCGCTGGAGGTTTTGACGGGGATTGAGGATTTTAGTCCGGACCTGGTGCTTATGGATCTTTATATGCCTCAGTGTACCGGTTTGGAGTTGGCTGCCGTTATCCGGCAGCAACACGCGTACGTTAGTATTCCGCTCGTCTTTCTGTCTACAGAAACCAATATCAATCAGCATCTCAATGCGCTTCAATTGGGTGGCGATGATTTCCTCAACAAACCGATCGTCACAAAACAGCTGGTCGCCTCCATTACGGCACGCGTCCAGAGAGCGCGTATCCTCAAATCATTTATGGTCCGTGACAGTTTGACGGGCCTTTTGAACCATACCACGATCTTTGAGCATTTAAACCGTGAATTCGCCCGGGCAAAACGATATCAGTCGCCGTTGAGCTTTGTCATGCTCGACATTGATCATTTTAAGGCCGTCAACGATACCCATGGTCATCTTACTGGTGATCGTGTCTTAAAAAATCTGTCCAGACTACTTCAACAACGTCTGCGGCAAACCGATGTGATAGGACGATATGGTGGGGAGGAGTTCGGTATTATTTTAATCGGGCCAGATACGGAAAATGCTTTGAAGCTGATGAACAATATCAGGGAACAATTCAGCCAACTTCGTCAGCAATCGGATGTAGAAGAATTCCATGTCACCCTCAGTTGCGGGTTAGCGGAGATCGCAAACCACAATTCGCCCCATACACTTAAAGACGCTGCTGACAAGGCCCTCTATCAGGCTAAACGGTCTGGGCGTAACCGCGTCGCAATGGCCAGGCATGAATCCTGATCGGTCCTCTATTGACTGCCATCTGTTGGATGGTTACCCGCCCTGCGAATTCGTGGCTTCAAGTTACCAATATTCCTCGAAGTGTATATTCCCTCTATCTTTTCGATGGTCGGCTTTAAATCCTCTCGATTCGAGCAGTTCCACTATCCCTAATGTTTCGGGGTAAGATTTCTCACCCGCTCTGGTATAGATTGGGACCCCAATCATATCGGGGTTTCCACAGATATACACATGCGTGCGCGTCGGGTCGAGTGTAATACCGGTTTGCGTCTCCAATGCACCAGATTTTATCAGATCCTGGATATATACCTTGCGGGCCAGATTCTGCTCTTCACGGGTGGTGAGTGTGATGTAGTGGTAGTTCGGATACAGCTCTGCCAATTGCTGGTTGGTCTGCAGATACCCCAGGTCGCGTGCATATCGTACGCAAACGATAGACACGATTGCCGCTGTATGGCCATGGCGTAACATATCTGCAATCATACAGTTGTGGGGTGCTTCACCAGTACCGGTTGCTGCAAAGATAACCTGGTCATTCGGACCTACGAATTCCAGTGTGTAATGTCCTGTAACCTTTGGGCCCATCCATAGGCGGTCTCCCTTTTCCAAAGTCCAGAGCCGTGGCGTAAGCGATGGCTCCTGGCCTGGTACGCCATCACGGTCTACTACTGTAAGATAGAATTCATAGTAGTCCAGATCTTCCGGAGCCAGAAGTTGCTTGGGATTGACTTCGTACATGGGAAACGACATCGAATATGCCCGCCGGACCAGCTTTGTTTTGAGGGTCTCTCCTACGTCTTCATTGTTGGCCGGGTCATTTGTGGGCTCCCAGTCACCGAGTCCCAATGTTGTATACTGCCCAGGCTTGTAGGCTGGCAGCGCTTTATCTGGCCGAACGCGAAATATCCAGAGCTCAGAATTCAGTGTTTTAATGTCAATCAATGTAGCGTTATAGTGCTTCTCCCTCAGAGCCTTAATTTCATCAGGCGTGTGCATAAATATCTGCCATTTCTTCGATGTGAACGCAACTGATGCTCGGGCCCCGGGCATCAGAACGGGTAGTTAGCGTCTATCCGAAGATCTGCCTTGGAGTCGAACGGCCTGGTCTTCGGATAGACGCTACGTGGTAAGTATATAGAATAAAAAAGGAGCAAGCGGCCCGGACGTCAAGGATTTGATGTCTGAGCAGGGCCTGCTCCTCAAAAAAATAAAGGGCGATAAGATAGCAGTCAGTAATTTCGGGCTAAAAGTCTGCTCCTATGGTAAAGAAGAATTTGGTATCTTCCAGCGCTTCTCTTAACCGATACGATCGCGTGCCGGGAAATTCAGATTCAATACCGGCAGGTATATTGGCTAACCCTTCGTTATTATACCAACTAGGCCGCTCGTCGGTATCGATCTGATGGGCGATATCGAATTTGAGTACCAGGAATCCCGCCCGCGCTCGGATTCCGAGACCGTAGGCGATAGCGACGGGACCACCTGCGATTTCTTCGATGGTGGAGGGACCAAATCCGTTGCTTCTTACAAGCTGATTTCCGACCAGTGTGCCTACATTGGGATAGCCGCTATATTGTCCGGCCTGTGCGGGGCTGGTCCGTTGATCCCATGTACTCCCTACATCCAGGAACAAGGATCCTCGGATTTGCTGGAAGACCAACGGCAACGGCCAGCCTAAAGCAAGGACCTGAACCATCGGGAAGCGGAATTCACCCTGAAAGAGCACTTGTTTACTTCCCCACACCGCCCAGAAGTCACCGCCACGAAAATCGTAAGGGCCTCCAAAGGGGAAGAGTTCCTGATCCCGACCTTCGCTGAACAAACCTGAGAACCGGAACGCAAAGGCATACTGCTGAAGGACGTTGTAGTATTTACGATAGTCCACGATCATACGTGTGAATTGAAGATCACCGACGGTGGGTATGATATCAATACGGCCTCGGGTGCCGGCAATCGGCCCCGTAATGCCGTACAGGACATTGTCAGTGACAAGCCCGAAATTAGGCTGAATAAAGTTAACGCTGCCCAGGCTACCCCGTCGCGTTCTACGGATACCGAAAAAAGTAAATTCTATATCAACCAGTTCGCGGGATCTGTTGACGCCTTGAATACCGAATTCGAATCGATTGAATTTGCTGAACGGCCGGCTTATGAAAAATTGAAGGCCCCTGTTGATCTGTGTCTGGGTTTGACTCAGAACTGGGCTCTGAAAGGTTGCCAACTGATCAAAGCGGAATTGAAACGCCGCAACGCCCCAATTGGTTCTACTGGTCAGATTGGTATACCGGAACAATAGATCGGCATCAGTAATCGACCCGAAAATGTTGGCCCCGATTAAAATATTGTGGTTGTTCAGAATATCACTGAAAGAAAGGATTGAACTGCCCACAAGGCCAACATTGGTTGCATACCCGGCGTTTCCGCCGATAAAATCGAGGGCGAATTTCGGTGTATAATCTCTTTTTTTGAACGTCCCGTCATCCCAGACCGTCGTATCGGGCAGTTCGCCCGCCGGTCCGATGCCCCTGAAGGAGACTGTCGAATCCTCAAATACACCAGGTCCCAGGTCGAGGGCTGAAAGACCGGGCAAGAACGTAGTGGTATCTGCAACAATATTCTGCAGCGCCTCATCCTCGTGCCCGGTGGCCGTCGTCTGGCCGCTCTCGACTTCTGGTGTGGAAATCCCAACGGCACTATCGGAAATTGAATCAGCCACATCGAACGAAGCATCGACCACATTGAACGAAGAATCGGTCGGCGGGGCTGTACGTATGGGAGGGGAGAGCTGCATCTGGGTTTCGGTAACCGTACCGTGCACATACGGTTTATCCATCAAACGGATAGGATCATTGATGGCGAAGATATCAAAGCCACCCCAGGACAACGCATTAAAAATCAGCCGATTGCCTTTCGACGCCCAACTGATGGCCGGCCCAGAGGCGGTCACGTTGGTGACCCCGGTCAATATATTGGTAATCTGATACGTCTTTTCGGTCTCCAGATCGGCGATGAAGATATTGGAGATGCCGGTGCGGTCGGAAATAAAAGCGATTTTCTTACTGTCCCCGGACCACTGTGGGGAGATGCCCTTTCCATATTGATCGGGTAAGACTTTTATCTCACCTGTCGCTAGATCATAGAGCGCAACATGTTGATGCCCGAAGGTCAGCGTATGGAAATCGGTTATTTCACCCCGATCTGTAGAAAAAGCGATTTTAGTGCCGTCGGGCGACCAGACGGGATCACGATCCGTGTACCTGTCCTGCATCAGCGGTTTCAGGTTTTTGCCGTTGACATCGACCATATATAAGTCGGATTGTCCGCCCTGGAGCCCTACAAAGATCAACTGGGTTCCATCGGTAGAAAAACTTGGTGACAGGGCACCGTCCAGATCAACTTTGATCCGACGAACCACTTCTTTTTTCCTGACATCCATGATATACAACGCATCTTTGGCCCCAATTTTAGCGGGAAACGCTATGAACCGTTCATCGGGCGACCAGGATATGGAGGTGGAAAAGAACCGCAACGATTCAAAATCAGCGGAGCGTTCGCCTTCGAGAAGTTTGGAAATGACACGACCGTCGATGGCGGAAGCCAGATAGATATCGTTATATAGACTTTGATTAGAAATATAGACCATCTTGTCGCCGCGGGGCGAAATAGACGGCGCCAGGTGAAAACTGGCGCGCGCCTTCCGAATATCGGTCAGTTGACGCGAAAAACTTTGGGGTTTGTCGTAATCTTTGATCTGCGGCAGATAGGTTTTTCGGACATGTTCGGTCCACTCTTCCGACAGTTGCTGAAGATCTTTGCCAATGGCGGATCGAAAGGCTTCTTCTATATTACGCAAACGACCTGATTTACGAAGAATTTCGCCTACTTTGGCGTCCCCATATTTTTCACCGATATAGGCAAACAGGGCCTGACCGAATCGGTAAACGCCAAAGCTGTAATCCATCGCTGGTATAGAGGTGGGCAGATAGCCCTGAAGGGCCGCATCCCGAAGCCACATATGCGTGTATTCATCAATCCGTCCTAAAGACAGATACTCCGCCATGCCTTCCATAAACCACAGCGGAGCGATAAAGGCCAGCGGATTAAGTACCGATGCCCCCGGTCCCGTGCCATAGATCACATCGCCCTGAAATTCATGCACCAACTCATGGGTCAGTACATGTTCCAGTTCCGCGTACGACCCGGTGAAGGGTAATAGTAATCGGCTTTTGTTAAATTCAGTGACCCCGCCGGTGCCTTCACTGATGAAGCCGCCCAGGACATTGGTCTGTTGAAAATCAGTATGAGATGCGTAGAGAATAACAGGAATCTTATTCGTAAACCGATGACGAAGAATACGGCTCAACCGGTTGTAAGACCGTTCAGCCATCCGGGCTGCATCGTACGCTGTTTCTTCCTCGCCCTGATAATAAAAAATTTCAAAATGGGGCGTGGTCAGGACTTCCCATTTAAAGTCACGATACTGTACTTTATTCTGGCCAAAATAGTCTATTTGGGCCGTTGCAGCAAGCGGCATACCCAGCAGGCAAAGTAGAGTCAGGACATATTGGATCAAGCGTGTCATCTACGTCCTCCTTCATTCGTCTTAACGTGTAAAGACACCGGATGGAAGACGATCTTTGCCGCCCGAAATAAAGCGAACAGGGTGTCATTCGATAAAATATCGTTTACCTGGGCTATCATATCCAGTTGTGTCTTCATGGCGAGATGTATTGATGAAATAGAATCGGTGCGTGTATCGCAGAAGGATGGGAGTCACACCACTGATGGGTTTTGATCATCTTAAGCAGGGCAAATCCCTCCTGTCAAGTTTTTTCTTAGCTATCTTTTCCTGACTACCTCCTCATGTAAATCGGCAAATAAGCAGATTAAGGAGCCATAGCTGAACGATACAGCATTTGGTCATATTGCAAGGGTAATCCATTACCGGTTACATATCATAGTAGAAATTGTAATCATGAATGGATTTTGGGTACTGTAGTGTTAAACACATCAGGAGACCTGTTTGTTCCGAACAATTTACACGACGTAGGTTGCCATTTATGCCGAACCTACTATATATTACGTTTACCATGTATCTATGCCCTGAGAATACTTTGTTTTTTCTCTAAGAGGGCGGATAGAAAATATCTCATGGCGAGAAAACGGCTGCAAATCCACGCTCATCGTTGCGCTCGTTTTCCGCAATACGGACCTGTATTCTATACACTCTCTAATTCGTGAATGGATAAACCTGGAAAATGGATGAGACCTAACCCGTTCTGGCTTTTCAGCCTCGCCCTATGTATTTGGATTTCGTGGGATGCAGATATTATTCTGGGCCAACCCGATTCTCTGCAGAACGCAGACCGTATCGACCCCCTTGTCCTGGTGCCATCACCGCCAACGCTCCCATCACCTAACGGTGCCCTTTTACGCTCTACGACTTTTCCGGGTTGGGGACAATACTATAATCGGAAACCTGTAAAAGGCGTTATACTCCTGCTTCTGGAAGCAGGTCTCCTGACCGGTCTTTTGCTTGAACGCGAAGCACCTCCGTCGAGCGGATTAACGGCGGCGGGCGGCAGACTCCTGTCCGGATTGATCGGAGTCCATATTTATGGTATGATGGATGCCTACGTGGATGCCTATCTGGCCGATTTCGATACACCGGATGTTTTCGGTCGTCGGCGTTGGGATAAACCAACGACGATGGTTGGGTTCCGGGTGACCTGGTGAAGATAAGGTCATCGACAAAGGTTGGGCGGATGGAAGGGTGAAAGGCCGCAAGCGTTTCTACAATGAGCTACAACAGCGTCTAAGAAGCGGTCTTTAACGATGCACGGGGGTTAACGGCCAGATCAAGACCGTCCCTTTGTCCCTGGCCGAAATAAAATGATCCGGCTGCTGCAATCATGGCCCCATTGTCGGTACAGAAAATGGGGGGTGGATAGGTCACTCGTATGTTGTTTTCGTTGCCCTGTGCAGTCATTCGGTCGCGTAGCCGACTGTTACAGGCCACGCCGCCAGTGATCAGAACACTGGAGGTATGCATCGCTCGGGCCGCGGACATGGTTTTAGTCACCAACACCTCTACCACCGCTTCTTGAAAGCTGGCAGCGATGTCGGGCAGATCCCGATCTATGGATTCGGCTGATTGTTTTGTAAGATGTGTCCGTACGGATGTTTTAATACCACTAAAACTGAATTCAAACTGATCGCGATCAAGGTAGGTGCGTGGAAAGGCGACAAAAGAAGGGTCTCCTTCCTTTGCCAGTTGATCGATGATCGGTCCCCCCGGATAGCCGACCTGAAGTAATTTGGCCACCTTGTCAAACGCTTCACCAGCGGCATCATCCCGTGTTTCGCCTAACAAATCGTACGTCCCCCAACGGCGAACATGAACAAGCTGGGTATGGCCACCGGACACAATCAATGCCACAAATGGCGGTTTTAAATCCGGATCGGCCAGCCGCCCGGCGAACAGATGGCCCTCCATGTGATTGACGCCAACCAACGGTTTGTTCCGGGACAGCGCGATAGACTTCGCCATGGACAGCCCGATCAACAAACAGCCGACCAGTCCAGGGCCGGAGGTCACGGCAATCGCATCCAGATCGTCCAGAGTGCTTGCCGCTTTTTGCAATGCCGCTTCGATCGCCGGCAGGAGCAAGGTCAAATGTGCACGAGAGGCCAGTTCAGGCACCACGCCACCATACTCCAGATGAATACCCTGCGATGAAATGACATTGGACAGGATCACCGTTTCATCTTTGACTACGGCCGCTGCTGTTTCGTCACAGGAGGTATCGATACCGAGTACGAGCATAGGGGGATTTGTTGATTTGTTGTTTGTCAGAATGTTATGGTCTTACCATCAATCCATCAACAAAATTATTTGTTGGATTGCGTCGTCAGTCTACCGAAGCTGATATCACCGTTGTCAATACGGATATTAAAGCCACATTCCGGGTTGGAACAGGTCCAGGCTTTATACATAATTGTGGCCCCGTCCCGTCCGTAGTCGGAGAGTGGAATCAGAAGCCCTGTATTACATTTTTGACATTCAGGAAAAGCTAAATCCATCATAAAAACCGCCTCCCACCCTAGGGTGGTTCAGGAAATATAACCTGCAGATGATAAACCCAAAGGGCTCGAAGGTGTCCTTTAGATATCATCCATTGCACATCAATGGAACGAACGATAGATAGAACAACGAGGAAACACACGTTAATGATAATAGATGAGATATAGACCTGTCAATGGCTTACTTTATACAGGCCGCGCAAAAATATTTACACTGAGACCTGGCTTTACAATGTGTTCAGCATGACAATGGCATCTTCTTTCGGTTTTGAATAATAACCTTTGCGACACGCTACGGCACGAAAACCGAAATGCTGGTACATCAATAGAGCCGCCTGGTTGGATCTTCGCACTTCCAGTGTTGAAAAAGTACATCCCCGTTGTACGCCTTCATCAAGCAACCATTTCATCATCCTATGTCCTATACCCTGACGTCGGTATTCGGAGGCCACGGCCACATTGCCGATGTGGATTTCGTCCAGGATCATCCAGGAGATAATGTACCCGAGCACGGTATCTCCCCGACAGGCGACAATAGTCACTGCTATTTTGGAAGCATTTAATTCTCTCATGAATGCTGCTTCCGGCCAGGGATCTGGATACGAGTCACACTCGATCACCAGGACTTGAGGCAGGTGACTCGGCGTCATAGGGCCGATGGTAACCTCTTTAATTTGTATCATCTGTCGTCTTTCACATACGATATACAGCAGGCTTATTCCCCGGGCAGTTTCCGAAGACGCTCTGCACGTGTTGCGAGCTGTTTGGCGAATATCGGTCGTCTCAGATATAAGGGTTCCAGATCATACAACGACGCCTGTTCACCATGTTGAAGCATATGAGTGCCCATACATACAATAGATGACGCATGTAAACGAGCCACGCCTGGGGGTAGAAATCGAACCTGATCCCCGAGAGCTTCATAGAGTTGTGCACGATAGACCTCTGCGCCACTACCTGCGAAAACCACCGGCTCATGCACTTCTGCAATAATGTCCTCAATGGCTGTGGCTTGAAAGGCTGACGTTCGTTCCGGTCGTCCATCGGTCATATCATATCGGGCGGTGTAGACCTGACCTCTACGCGCATCCAATAACACATGAACCGGGTATCCGCAATAGGGCAAGGTATAGGCTACGGCGTCCAGGGTAGGTACCGCGACTATTGGTTTTCCGGTAGAAAACGCCAGCCCTTTGACCAGGCTCAGCCCCACACGTAGTCCGGTATATGATCCCGGACCGATGGATATAGCAAACCCATCTACATCCTGGAACGTGATTTCAGCCTCTGCCAACGCCCTTTCCAACAAACCGGGCAGTTGCTCTGCATAGACGGCCCTTGATTGGAGCGCAGCATCCGACAGAATATGATGATCTTGTGCTACAGCTACACTTGCTGCCGGGGATGAGGTTTCCAGGCCGATTACAATCATGGGGCACCTTTCTATATATCTAAACAGATATTCTAACTACAGAGCCTACGGAGGCTAATGGCCTATGATGGCTTTGGTCGATTGATTACCCGGCGCTGAAACACCGGGGTACAGCGTCCTATCTTTTCAAATCTCCAAAATCATGCCGTTCTATTGCGCCTAAATGCTCTATCTGGGGAATGATATCATCCGCTTTGCCCAGGACAACGGCCAGCCATATCTCTCCCGGTATGTAGCTCTGAATAACCCGGTCGATTTCCGCTTCGGATATGCTTTTAACCCGGTCTCTGTAGGTTGCTATGTAATTGTCCGGCAGGCCGAATAATTCGATACCCGATAACTGGTTTGCTAACGCCCTTGGACCTTCGATACCGAGCGGGAATACGCCTGAGAGATATTGTTTAGCTGAGCGTATCTCCGAGGCGGTGGTCCCTTTTTCGCGCAGAAGACGTAGTTCTTCCAGGATGGCCTCGATCAATTCACCGGTCGTCTCCGTTTTGGTGAACGACGCTACGATAAACGCCCCACGTCCACGTTGGCCAGTAAAGCGGCTTTCGATGCGGTAGGTCAGGCCCTTATTTACTCTAATCCGGTCCATAAGTCGGGAGGTAAAGCCTCCACCCCCTAAGATGGTATTGACGATTAAGAGCGGGATATAATCAGGATGATTTCTCTGAACCCCCAATATACCGATACGGACATGGGTCTGTGAGATATCCGGTTTATCTACGACGTGAATCGTACGGGCTATGATATCCGGCGGTGGAGGAAATGTCTGGTCCGGTGTCGACGAACGTGTCCAGGGTCCGAATAATCGGCGGATCTCATATTTTAACGCCTCTACCTGGAAGTCGCCCACAATAACCAGAAACGCATTATCCGGTGTGAAATAGGTTTGATGAAACGCGATCAGATCGGATCGATCCAAAGTCGACATAGACGCGGCTGTTCCCAAGGGCGGCCGACCATATGGATGTGTATCGAAGAGGATACTATTGAAAAATGTATTGGTCACATATCCCGCCCGTTCCCGCGTCTGAGCAATGGTGGCCATCAGACGTTCCCGTTCCCTGGACATCTCATCCTCTTTGAAGGTAGGCCGGATAACCATATCCGCCAGTAATTCCAGCATCCCGTTGCTATCCCGGCCAAGCATATTGCCGGTAATAAATATTCCATCATGGGCATAATCTACGTCCAGAAGCCCGCCTCTAAAGTCGACGGTTTCCGCGATTTCAACGGCATCCCGTTCCCCTGCCCCTTTTTTCAGCAATGCGGCCGTTAATGCGGCCACCCCCTCTTTTTTCGGAGGATCCGCTGTCGCCCCGGTTCGTATCACCAGCCGAGTAGCTATCAGAGGCAGCTGGTCTTGTTTAACATGTAAAACAGTGAAGCCATTTTCGAGTACAAACCGCTTGGCTGTAGGCAACACACTGTGGGCGGTGGTGGGCAGGACGGTGAGTAAGGTGGTAAATAAGAGGGAAAGTGGGAAAGTGGGAAAGCGGGAAAGTGGGCTTGACGTAGTGCGAGCGAGGTTGCCGAAATTCCAAACATAGCTTGGCTGCAAGGCCCGGTAAAAAAATATAACCCACTTTCTAACTTTCCCACTTCTCACTTCGAACCCTCCGGCTTCATCAACACCACACTCCGATTCCGGTCCCAGAAGTATTTATGGGCGATCCGGATGATATCTTCCTGGGTGACCTCTTCATATTTTACGAGAGCAGTGTGCATCATGGTCCAGTCGTTAAATAACACCTCGTAGGTTCCAATTTTATCGGCCTTGCCGCTGTTGGACTCCAGACCTCTAATGAATTGGGCCTGTAAAATGTTTTTAGCTTTTCTAAGCTCCCGATCAGATACCGGTGTATTTTTGAAGCGATCGATTTCTTCGTAAACCAGTTCTTCCACCCAGCCATGATCCCAATTGGGTTTCATGGTGACATAGATCGTGAACAAGCTTGGATCAAGCATCCAGGGATAGGTTGCGGACAGAGAAACAGCCGCCTGTTCGTCATACACCAGCCGTTTGTACAGCCGAGAACTTTCGCCCTGGGCGAGGATGATCTGAAAGACATCGAGGGCAAACACATCTTCGTTCGCCGTCGAAGCCGCATGATACCCTATGGCCAGCGCTGGCAGTTCAGCATGCTTATAGAGAACCGCTCTGCGCTCACCGTATTGGGGGGGCTCGATGGTGGACACGTCAGGCGGCGCGGGGTGCGCAGGGATGCGTTCGTAATATCGGCGCAGGAGCTGGACGGCCGATGCCGTATTAAAATCACCGACAAGGACGATTACGGCATTATCGGGCGCATAGTGTGTACGGAAATACGTTTTGCAATCTTCGAGCGTAATGGCATCCAAATCTGACATCCATCCAAGGACCGGCCAGCGGTAGGGATGGGCCGTATATGCCAAAGTGTGTAGCAGTTCGAACACCTGACCGGATACAGAATTATCAATTTGAATCCGTCGTTCCTCTTTTACAATGGCCCGTTCGGAAGTCAAGCTTTGTTCCGTTAAGGCCAGATGGGCCATCCGGTCCGATTCCATATCAATGATCAGTTCGAGCTGCTCGTGAGGAAAATGCTCATAATAAACGGTCATATCCTCCGTTGTATAGGCGTTGGCGTATCCTCCGTTCGACTCCAGCATCTGGTCGAATTCTTTGGGTCGATACCGTCTAGCGCCGTTGAACATCATGTGTTCGAACAGATGAGAGATGCCGGTCTGCCGGATGGATTCATGACGGGAGCCGACTTTAAAGAAGGTATAATAGCTGAGAATGGGCAGCGTATGATCTTCCAGGGTCAGAATCTGAAGGCCATTTCGCAGTTCGTGGCGTTTGACATCGAGAGACAGGGACAGGGGTTGGGCAAACGATGAGGGCGCGAAGCAGAGGACCAGGAGAAGTCCGGTAAGGACCGATGGCCGATCCCCGATGGCCGAGTTTAAGATATAAAACATAGGTGACAGATTGAAGATTTTACGTGGCTTGTTACGGGAAATCTCGAAAGTAAGGCACCTCGTCAGAGACGAGGAGTTATTTGGCTTCTCGGTTGCATACCCGGACAGCTTGCGCGCGGGTATGCGCTTTGTTATTCTTTTCAAAACTTCAATTTTGTCAACAGCCAGCCGCCGATCAGGAGCACAAAGAATGGGGCGAGGTCGATGCGTACGTTTGTTTTAGGTATGGAAAACGGCGGAATAATACGTCGAATAGGGGATAAGGCCGGTTCTGTAAGCCAGATCAGCACACGGACAAGAGGTGCTTTAGGATCAGGATTGAACCAGGACATCAGCGCCCGTATGATGATCAGAATAAGGTAAACGCGAAACAGCTGTATAAAGATCATGGGCCTCAGCGGAACTATGAATCCGGCAGAGAGCGATGGGCTCTCGCTGGGCATCATCCATCAGGGAAACGACGAACAGAACATGCATCACACCTTATTGTGATCAGGGTTTTTTGTCAACAGGAAGATATCGGGTGAGAATATTGGACATTCCAGAACGGAATGATTATTATGGTCAGACTTTACAGACCGACATAGACGGAACATGTAAACCTGTATCTGTTTGTTGATGGGCTCATTTTCGGACCTTTTGATTACGGAAGGAATTTTCATGGCGGACGTATATGTAGATGGCGACGTGTTGCAGGCGTTTACGGCCACAGTTTTTGAAAAAGCCGGCCTGCCACCGGAGGATGCGGCGGTCGAGGCAGAAGTTCTGGTGTGGGCGAATTTGCGTGGGGTGGATTCCCATGGCGTTCAGCGTGTCGCCGGGTATGTTCGATCGGTGGACGCAGGGCATTATAATCCGCGACCGAATATTCAGATTGAGAAAGAAACGGCAGCGACCCTGCTTATCGAAGGCGATAATGCCTTTGGCCCGGTGGTCACGACGTTTGCCATGAAGCAGACGATTGAAAAGGCCAGAGAGGCGGGGATCTGCTGGACCATTATCCGTAACACGACGCATCAGGGTGCTATGGCATACTATGCACAGATGGCAGCGAAAGAGAATATGGTTGGGATCGCCTCCGTCTGTAACCCTCCGAATATGGCTCCGCCGGGTGCCCGTGCGGCCGGGGTGCACAACAGTCCTATTGCCATCGCGGTACCTGGAAACAAGCAATCGTTCATCACCCTCGATATGGCTACGAGTGTGGCGGCCTTCGGAAAATTAGATGTGGCTATGGACAAAGGGGTCTCGATTCCTGACACCTGGGCCCTGGATGAAAACGGGCAGCCGACTACAGATCCTCACCAGGCCCGGCTTTTACAACCAGCCGGTGGATATAAGGGCTATGGTTTGGCCCTGCTGTTCGAATGCATGTCGAGCCTGATGGTCGGGAATCCGCTTCTGACAGCTACCATACTGGGTTCTGGCGCCCAGCCCGGTGTACAAAACAGTTTTATCGGAGCGATCGACATCAGTACCTTCTCGGACCCGGACGTCTATCGTGAAAACATCGATCAACTGGCCGTCGCGATGAAGGGGTTACCGAAGGCAGAGGGTGTCGATGAACTCTTCGTTCCTGGTGAGCCGGAAGATCGGGTGTATCAGGAGCGTATAAAGACCGGTATTCCTCTTCCGCCGGGCACTGTCGATAAACTGCGCGAGGTGGCCGACCGGTTCGGACTTGACATGCCGCAATGATTCTTGATGTGTGAATTATAATTTTTGAATTATGATTGAAAAGACGTATAATCTTCAGCTGGAAATGAAGGTTTTTTAAAATCACAATTCAAAAATGGAGTATACGCTTGGATCAATCATGGGACCCGGAACAATATGCTCGCAATGCCCGTTTTGTAGCGGATCTTGGCATGCCGGTCGTCGGATTGCTTGATCCCCAGCCGGGTGAGCATATTCTCGACCTGGGATGTGGCGATGGAGCCTTAACGGAAAAATTAGTGCGCATGGGCTGTAAAGTCCTGGGGGTTGACGGGAGTTCAGCGCAGGTCCAGGCGGCCCGGGCACGTGGCCTCGAAGCCCGGACCATGGATGGTCATCATCTGGCTTTTGACCCGACCTTTGATGCGGTTTTCAGCAATGCGGCGCTGCACTGGATGAAACAGCCGGAGGCGGTGATCGCTGGGGTATGGTATGCCTTGAAACCGGGCGGTCGTTTCGTTGCTGAATGTGGCGGGTATAACAACGTAAATACCATTGTTGCTGCTCTAATGAACGGGTTACAAAAACGGGGGATCCAGGATGATGACATTAACCCGTGGTATTTTCCAACGGTGGAGGAATATGGCCAGCGATTAGAAAAACAGGGGTTTGCCGTAGATTATATCGCGCTTATACCCAGACCCACTCCCTTACCCGGCGACATCATCGGATGGCTGGAAACTTTTGCAGAAAGTTTCACCTCTCGATTACCCGATTTGGAACAACCAGATTTCCTGACGGAAATCCGTGAAGCCCTGCGGCCGAAGTTATGCGATGAAAACGGACAATGGTCTGCGGATTATATTCGACTCCGATTTGCGGCGAAAAAACCGGAATAATTGCGTTACGAATCAACGAAAGGATAGCAACGTTCTGTAAGGATTTGCAATCCCATAGGATTTACTGATGTACCTATCCTATTTTTCCACGTCATTCCATTATATCAGGAGGACTAACATTGAAACTGGCTAATAAGATTGCTTTGGTAACGGGCGGCGCTACGGGCATCGGGCGGGCTACCGCCGAGCTTTTCGGGATGGAAGGGGCCGAGGTTCATATCATCGACTACAATAAGGAAGAAGGTCAGGCGGCTGTTGCGAAGATCACAGCGGCCGGGGGCCGCGCTCATTTTTATGCGACGGACATCCGATCAGAGGAAAGCGTGGCGGCCGCGTTTGATGGTATCAGAGCGCATGCTGAGCACCTGGACACGGCTGTGTTCGCAGCTGGCGTACTGAAAGGGGCCTTTAAAAACATTGATGAGCTGGATGAAGCAGATTGGGATGCGACGATCGATACGAATCTGAAAGGGACCTATCTATCGGCCAAGTATGCCACGCCTCTATTGATCGCAGCCAAAGCATCAGTGCTGATGATCATTTCATCCGGGGCGGGTATCTTCGGTGGTTCCTCCTCGTACGCCTACGCGGCGAGCAAGGCGGGCCAGCATGGGATGCATTTCAAACTGGAATCGGAACTGATCCCTCATGGTGGACGTCTGCACGTGATTTGTCCTGGCGGAATCGCCACACCGTTAAAGCTGGAAAACGTCGCTCAGGGCGCGGTGGCTGCCGGACTCGATCCGGAGGAAGCAAAAAGAAAAGCGGGCCTGGGTGACCCGATGGGCATAGCGAAGGTGCTGGCTTTTCTGGCTTCGGACGATGGATCGTATGTGCGTGGCACGATTCGAACAAGGTAGTTAAAGCAGTGCCGAGTGCCGAGTGACGAGTTTTGAATAAACAGATCTTTCAGAGGAACCGGGCGGATTATGAGATCTACGATCAAGTTCTTTGGCTGATAGATCAAAAGAAAATCGAATACGGTCCTCATTTTGAAGCAGATCTGGAATTATTCAAAGATCGGCTTATCGGAGTCAGCTCATGCAACGGATAACGGTTTTCTTGATGTTTTGTGGCGTGTTCTTTCTGTCCTGCGCCCCCACCCCTGAATATGATATCGTGATTTTGAACGGCACCGTGATAGACGGTTCCGGACAGCCGGGCTATCCAGCGGATATCGGCATCAAAGGGGAGCAGATTGCGTTTATCGGCGATCTGGAGGTCGGTGACGGTGTTCGCGCTATGGATGCAACCGGGCTGGTCGTCTCGCCGGGGTTTATCGATATGATGGGGCAGTCCGAGTACCGGCTGCTCCTCGACGGCCGGGCGCAGAGCAAGGCGCATCAGGGGATCACGACCGAGGTGACTGGAGAAGGCGGCAGCATCGCACCGCTGGCAGGACCTGCGCTGGCCTCGTTTCGGGAGCGGACGGCGCCGGATAGTCTGGATGTTGTATGGACCACACTGGAAGGCTATTTTGAAGCACTGAATCAGAAAGGCATATCTATTAATATCGCCACCTTCGTCGGGGCGACGCAGGTGCGCGCCTGCGTCATCGGTTATGACGACCGGCCGCCGACGGAGGATGAATTGGCCCGAATGCGGCAGTTGGTCACCGAAGCGATGGAAGACGGGGCATGGGGCTTGTCGAGTTCCCTCGTGTACCCGCCGGCGTTTTACGCGTCTACCGAAGAACTCATCGCCCTCGCGCAAATCGCTTCGTCAAATGGTGGTATTTACGCCACACATATGCGCAGCGAAAGCAACAATCTTTTTGAGGCGCTGGAAGAGGCGATCCGAATTGGCCGAGAAGCGGAGATTCCGGTAGAGATATTTCACCTCAAGGCTGCCGGGAAAACCAACTGGGACAAAGTCGATGAGGTGCTCAAACGTATCGAAGATGTGCGCAGCGAGGGGTTGGACATCATGGCTGATGTGTACCCGTACACGGCCGGCTCAACCGGATTGGCTTCCACCATGCCGCCGTGGGTACAGGACGGCGGCCGAGAGGCCTTCTACAAACGGCTGCAAGATCCGGCGATACGCCGTCGTCTACAGCGGGAGATGACCACGCTGGATGGGGACTGGGAGAATTTCTATATAGGCTCCGACCGTATCATGATTACGGATATGCCGCTGAAGGATTACGGCCACTATGAAGGCAAATATCTGAGGGACCTGGCCCGCGAACGTAATGAAGATCCTATGGAGACCATTTTCAATCTGCATGTCCTTACGGAAGGATTCCGTATCGACGCCGTCTATTTTATGATGGCAGAAGAGAACAAACGCAAGATTATGCAGAAACCCTGGGTCAGTTTCTGCTGCGACTCCGGTGCCCGGGCGACGGAAGGCCGCCTCAATGACGGGAGCCCCCATCCTAGGGCGTACGGCACTTTTCCGCGCATCCTGGGCAAATATGTCCGTGAAGAAAAATTGCTTACGGTCGAAGAAGCCATTCGTAAGATGACGGCCCTGCCAGCATCTCGAATGGGCTTCAAGGATCGGGGCCGAATCGAGACCGGCCTGGCCGCCGATATCGTCTGCTTCAATCTTGACACTGTGATTGATAAAGCCACCTACGAGGACCCGCATCAGTACCCGGAAGGCATCGATTACGTGTTGGTCAACGGCACGGTCGTGATTGATCAGGGCCAGCATACCGGTGCCCGTTCCGGGAAGCCCCTGCTGGGCCCTGCACGAATACCGTAACGAAGTCCCTGTACATCGGATGTTTTACATCTATGGCTGTGGCTTATTATGTGATGCATCAATGGCTGCAGAATTTTGCCAACGGGCATGAGATGATTGGCACCAGTTTTGTCATGGGCTGTATGCTGGTTGGCATCCTGGCTTTTGCGGCATCATTAATCCTGGTGCCTTAGCTTATCAGACAGACCTGTCCCGATGATGCTCTGAAAGCCGCTTTTGATATCCAGGTTATCATCGAGAAATGCATTAAGTCTGGAAACAGACCAGGAAATATATTGGGTCGCTTCTCTTGCAACCACATCCGCTGAGGTCTCGCAGCCTGTCAGATAATTCATTTCCCCGACAAATTGCCCGCCGTGCAATTCGGCAATGACCTTTCCCTCCCGGATGACATCCATAACACCGGAATAAATGATCATGACGTGGTCCAGGCATTGTCCTTTCTGGACCATGACCTCCGCCGGTGCGGCTTCCTGCCATTGAGCCAATTCCATCAGTTTAAGAAATTCGCGGGTTTTTAATGCCTGAAAGGCCTTGTTATATAACCTCTGCTGTTCAATGGTCAACGTAGCGGGACGGCGTTCCATCAACAGTTTGTAAATTTGATAGATATTAATGGTACCGAACACGACATTCCAGGCGATGGGCGCATAGAGCGGTTCCGGTTGAAAATAGTAAAAAGGGGCCAGGCAGACCAGAGCGATCACTGTCAGCACACGGAGCCAGAGAATATCTCTGACCAGATACGACGACAGAAACAACACATTCGCAATGTGTATGAACGTGTCCACAGCTTTCGTTTCCTTTAATAACAGCCCAGGCCGTCAAGGCGTCCGATTTACATCATTTCCTCATGCTTCCGGGCGATCAGGTGCATGGCGGCATCCATGAGGTCCGATGTATGGGGATGATCGCTCAGACTTTGGCTGATATGGCTGTAGGCCACTTCGCCGTTGGTATCAACGAGCAAGCTGCCCCCCATTTGTGAGACATCCCCTTCTATCGAATTCTGCCAGTGGCCTTTACCCCAGGCACGCAGGGCATCCCGCATCCCTAACGGCCCCATCGTACCCCACAGGCTTCTTTTCATATGGGCTATTTTATAGACCGCCAGGGAAGGATCTGACACAATAGTGACCGGCTTGCCATACAGGCCCTGCCGCTCCATAAAACCTTTGATGAAATCCGGGCGCCCGTTGCCGATAAATACGACGCGTATACCCAGCTGGTCGAAGGTCTCGATATGAGGCGACAGTTCGCAGACATGCTCACTGCATCCGATACATCCGAAATGGCGCAGGAAGATAAGCAACGCGGGTTGGTCAGACCAGAAATCTCCCAGATGGATCGTCTGTCCATCCCTATCTTTTACGAGACAAGTTGAAAGTTCGGATGCCATTTTTTTACCTCTTACCTCCTCCCCTTCCCTGGGAGGAGGTAAGAGGGGATCAGTACAGTACAGTGTGTATTCAGTTATTACTTATTTGCCCATTTGCCCACTTGCCGCTTCACCCTTCTGCCATTTTTTCCTGTTTTTTGCCCAGTTTCAGAGAGGTCCAGGCCCACAGGCCGGCCAGAGGGACGGCCACGAAGGCGATACCACCCAGCGATAAGCCCAGACCCTGTAAACCGGTATATACCCACGAGCTAACCGCATCACCGCCTCGGTAAACCACCGTGTCGATGAAATTTTTAGCTTTGTATTTCTCTTCTTTGCCAACCACCACATAAAGCATTTCCCGGGCGGGACGCATGATAGCGTAATTACCTGCGCGGCGCAACACCTGTACGACGATCAGGACGGCCAGGACCGGCGAGAAGCCCAGAATCAGAAAACCGAGGCCCAAACCAATGGGGATAACGGCCAGACTCCATCCTGTTCCCAGCCAGTTTACGATACGACCGGTCAAAAACACCTGCAGAATAATGGTTAGGGCATTGACCACAAAATCCATAGCGGCAAAGACGCGGGTACGTTCCGAGCTGTCTGAAAAGTTATCCCGGATAATCTGTGCCTGCTGGACGTACAAGAAGGTCGCCAGGGTGGCCAGAAGGAAAATTAGCAGGCAGATGCCCATGAGATAGGGGGATCGTAGGACCAGATGAATACCGGCGAAGATACTCCCGCCCATATTCGCCGCATCGGCACCATTCTCCGGCCCATTTTGATCAGGGGATAGGGCCTGTATGCTTTCCTTCCAGGCGATCAACCGGTTGACGGATAACATAGCCCACCCTAAAAATGCCGCAGACAGGATCAGCAGATTGGTGGCCCCGAGAGGCACAGCCAGGGTGGCGGTAAGCATCGGACCAAGCAGCGCCCCTGCCGTGCCACCTGCTGCAATAAAGCCGAAGAGGCGTTTGGCCTGCACCGTATCAAAGATATCCGCCATAAAGCTCCAGAAAATGGAGATAATAAATAGATTAAACACGCTGGCCCAGATGTAAAACGCCCGGGCGACATAGGTGTGTGTGATGTCTGAGGCGAACAGGCCGAAAAATAATAACAGGTTGGAGATAAAGAACCCGTATACATAGGGCAAAAACTGCTTTCGGGGATAGTGGGAAGTTACCCAGCCGAAAAAAGGCACGACCGCCAGCATGACGAGGAAGGTGCCGGTGAACATCCATTGTAGATTCTCGACGCCGCCGGCAATGCCCATTTCATCGCGCATCGGCCGCACAATATAGTAGCCGCACAGAATTGCAAAGAAATAGCTGAATGCCCAGAGCAGCGCCGTGATCTCCTCTGGTTCTACGTTGACCATTCGTTTCAGCCAGCGGTGCAACGGGGAATAACTCTGAGCCGGCGAAACGACTTCTTGTTCGGTAAATTGGGTCATAAGGTGCTCGATGAACGCATGATATAGTTGCCTATTTTTACCTCTGATGTTTACTACGACGGCAGCGCATCGTAAAATTGTTCCATACGCTTTTGCATGGCGGCATCCGGCATGGGGCCGCGGGCAGCGCCCAGGTTGTCCTCGAGATATTTGATCTTGGCTGTGCCCGGAATAACACAGGTCACAGCGGGGTTGGCCAGGATGTATTTCAGGAAGAACTGCCCCCAGCTTTCGGCATAGTCCGTCGCCCAGTCCGGTATCGCCCGATCACCGGCCCTCTGAAAGACCCGGCCTCTGCTGTAAGGTAGATTAATCAACACGGCCATACCACGGTCTCTGGCCAGCGGCAAAATACGCTCGGCTGCGGTGCGATTTGTGATGGCGTAATCGACCTGAATAAAATCGAGGTCTTCCTTTTCCATCATCTTAATAAAATCAGGATACTGACGGTCGTTGGAGGTACTTACGCCGACATACCGGATACGGCCAGCAGCCTTCATCTCTCTCAGGACAGGCAAAACATCATTGATCCCCACCAGGTTATGCACCTCTATCAGATCGATTGTGTCGGTATGTAATAGCTTAAAGGACTCCTCAATCTCCCGTTTGGCGTCGGCCAGGTCCTGTTTGCGTACCTTTGTAGCGATAAATAGTTTGTCCCGGTTGCCGATATCACGGACCAGGTCCCCGACCACCGTTTCTGCTGTACCGTAAGAGGGGGCTGTATCGACCAGCTTGCCGCCGAGTTCAGGGATTCGTCTCAGCACTTCTTTTAACGGGGCACGCTCCTCTGCGGATGGCCCTACATTATATCGCCGTGCCGTGCCTACACCGACGATCGGGAGACGCTCTCCTGATGAAGGAATGGCCCGCTGAATTAAATTGGTCGGTTGTGAATTCTGTGCAAATACAGACCAATTCCCCAGGGCCAAACCGGCGCCGGCCCCCGCACTGATTTTCAGCATATCTCGACGTGTAAACAGATTGGATTTACGACTCATGATATAAGCTCCTTTGGTAATATGGCCTGTGAAGACTCACGGCGCGAACAAGATGGAAGGGGCATATTCCATCAGATCATTTTTTTTACAATAGATAGCAATTTGGGTTATGCAATAGAGGTGTTGTACTTGTTTAGACACAGGGGTTGTCAGAAACTTGTGTAGATTTTCACATGACCCGTGTCATAGAGGTTTAGATCTCCGGTAACGCAAACGTATCTCCCGTGTCATCGATCCATTGCGCCAGACGGTCGTGCAGACGTTTTCGTTCGTGACGGACTTTGGTATTGTGTGCCAGATTGATTAGTTCATACGGATCTTCGTTCAGGTTGAACAGCATCCAGGGCTGATGTTCGAGTACGGTGTATTTCCATCCGTCGATGGTGACCAGGCCGCGCCAGGGACGGTCGATGCTGTCTCCGTGATAGGTGGGCACGACCAATTGTAGAAAGGCGGAGTCGGGCAGATCCGGCGTCGACCGATCCCGCATCCGGAGACCGGAATAGTCGGTTCCGCGCATCCAGTCCGGTTTGTCGATCCCGCAGAGACCGAGCGTGGTTGGCGCGATGTCCACATGATTAACCGGTGCCTGAGGTCGTCCGCTATTGGCTGCGTACCTGGGATGCAGGCCTCCCAGGATGAAGGGGACGCGTATGGATTCTTCCCACGGAGAGGTTTTGCGGAACTGACCGTGGGAACCGTGCATGTCACCATGGTCCGAAAAGAAGATAATATGGGTGTCTGTATCCAATTCTGCGTCGGTCAACGCTTGTCGAATACGGCCTGTATTCCAGTCCAGATTTTCGATCATGGCGTAATAACCGGCCAGCTCCCGTCGGGCAACGGCTTCGACGGAGGCTACAGGGGGTACGTTGAGCCTTAGTTGGAGGCGGGCCGGATTATGGCGTCCCATCCATTCGGCCGGTGCAACATATGGATCATGCGGCGGTTGAGCAGAGAGGACGGTGAAGAACGGGGTGGCCGTCCCTGCCTTTTTCTCCTCACCCTTTTGCTGGATGAAATCGATGACCATATCGGTCAGGCAGTCCGTCTCATAACCTGGCAGCCGATGAAGTTCGACGTCGGTTCCATCGGCTCGATGCCCATGCACCCAGCAGTCCCACTGACTGTTGTTATTTTCGTAGCCCACCCAGGTGTCGAAACCGCCCCGGCGTTCCGGGGGTATAATGTGCATCGCCGCACGTCCATTGCTTTCTTCAAACCCATCCAGATGCCATTTCCCGAACCAGGCCGTTTCAAAGCCTGCTTCCCCGAAGGCATGGGCCACCGTGCGGCTGCCTTCCGGCAGTTGGTATTCATGGCCCGGCACACACTCATGGGGATATCGGCTGGTGATCAGCGAACCTCGATACGGACAGCAAAGTGGGATACCGGATACCGCCCGTTCAAAATTCTGCCCCTCGGCGGACAGTCGATCAATATGCGGGGTATCCACATTCGGATCGCCGTTACAACCCAGGGCCTGTGCCCGGTGCTGATCTCCAAATATCCAGATCGCATTTTTTACGTTAGTCATGGTGGCCTCATTAGCTTGGTGTTTTTACTCAAATAAGTCCAGCGTGAGTGGCCCTTTCTCGGGGCGCTTTTCGCGCATACGCTCCAGTAGTTTGTTGATTTCCCGAGCGATTGGGGTCTGGCGGAAAACGTAGATTTCTCCGGGCAGGTTTTCCGCTTCTTCTTCTTCGACGGCCAGCTCTTTCGATATAGCCAGGATCAGGTTCGGCGGGCCATGTTTTTTCAGCAGGTCGAGACGGGTCTGTACGCCACCGCGCCGCCAGAAGCCGAGAATCTCCATATAGACTTTCATCCCGGTCGGTTGATGCACGAAAATGTAGTCGGGGGCCAGGACGCCCTGCCCGCCTAAATTGACCACTTCTGCATCGGGTGAGATGTTCCAATCAGTCTTCACCTTATTAAATTGCTGTTCAAGCCAGGCGACTTCTTCCGGCATCCACTGGCCGGTGCTATGGCCAATAGGCTGAAGACCGGCCGCCGGGGTCAATCGGAAGGTGGCTTCCCGTCGTTTGATGCCCCATAAAATAGAGGCGTCTATTTTCCAGTTGGTACAGTGCAGAATGGTCGGCAGAAATTGTGCCATCTGGAGGCCGTAGCGCTGGGAGGATTTGAATATCGAAAGCGGGCCGTCGATATGAATGTGATATTTGCCGGGTGCGTCCTGATAAATTCCATGCAGAAGCTGAAAGAACTTCATCTTGCGGAACACCTCACGGTATCGGTTGACGGTCTCGCCCTCGATCACGAGATCCATGCCGGTAGCGCGTAACAGGATGGCCTGGGCCAGAGCGACGTTATAGCGTTGCAGCAGCCATTCCGGTGAGCAGCCTTTGAATTCAATCAACAATTCGGCTTCTTTCAGGTCGGCATAGAGGGCTCCGTCGAGCGTTTCAGGCGTGCGTTCCATCTCCTGAGCTACTTCGTCTAATATGGTTTTCCGGTCAAACAGCACTTGCTCTGTGCTACGATAGGCCGCTGCCGCGCCAGAAAAAACCCGCTGTCGTAACTCAATCGGCGCGATATCCGTAGCCATTTCGAATTCACATCGGTCCCTGAGTAATTTACTCAGACCACGATGCACCAGAAAATCGGCCCCGGCCCCTAAAAAATCTTTCAACTCTTCATCGAGGTCGTACCGAGCCAAGCCGACGTGGCGTTCGAAAATACCGATCAGTGTCTTTGCCAGGCCCAGGAGGTTGCCATCTTCAGGGGCGATATACGGCGGTTGGATGACGCCTTTACGAAACCGGACGCGGACGAGGTCACCTGTAAGCATTGTGCTGCCTCCGCTTGGTGCTGACGTACTCTTCACCCGTCCGTTCCGCGACCAGTTCGTAAAGAATCGCATGCTTGCCTTCCGCCCGCCGCAGGATACGCCCCAGACGCTGCACATGTTCCCGGACACTGCCCGATCCGGACAGGATGACGGCCACATTTGCCGCGGGCACATCGACCCCTTCATTGAGTACACGAGAGGTCACCAGAAATGGATAATCACCTGCATTGAAACCAGAAAGCAGGGCAAGCCGTTCCTTGACTTTGGACTGGTGCGTAATGGCAGGGATAAGAAACCGGCGTGAGATGCGGTAGACCGTTTCGTTGTCGCTGGTGAAGATCAGCATGCGGTCCTGACGGTGCTGCGATATCAACCGTTCCAACACCCGCATCTTGGCACTCGAACCCTGTGAGATGGTCTTCTGCGTCCGATAGGCCATAAAGGCCTTTCGCCCTTCTTCACTGCGTGAGGTCATAGTCAGGAACCGCACCCAGCCGTGCGAACTGGCCATCGATATCTTGTTTTGGGTCAGAAACGCCCGGTAGATCTCTCTTGAGGTCTGGTACTGTTCGCGTTCCTCCGGTGACAGGCGCACGCTGATTTTAATGGTTTCATAGTCGGACAGATATTCGCCGCTGAGTGTTTTGATTTCCTCACGATACACGGTCTGGCCAACGGCCTCAATGAGCTTGGCCTCACCGCCGTCTTCGCGTTCCAATGTGGCCGTCAGACCGAGTCGATAAGGAGCCAACGTCAAGTCTGCCGTCATGATATAGGATGGCCCCGGCAGATGGTGGCATTCGTCGAAGATCACCATGCCGAATAAATTACCGAGGCGTTCCATGTGAAGGTAGGCGGAGTGGTAGGTGGAGACGGTCATCGGTTTCACGTCAAAATAACCGCCGCCGATCAGGCCGACCTCCGTATCGAACTGGCCGGAGAGAACGCCGTACCACTGCTGCATCAAGTCGATGGTAGGTACAATAACGAGCGTACTACGCTGGGCGCGGATCATGGCCAGTTGGGCGACAAAAGTTTTTCCCGCGCCGGTTGGCAAGACTATAATTCCCCGGCCTTTGGCCTGCCACCAGGCCTCAATGGCCTCCTGCTGATAGGGAAACGGCGTGCGATCTACCTGGAGGGCCAGATCCAGGGTCTCATAGCCGCGGGCATGATCCTCGAATGGAATACGCTCTTCGGTCAGGCGTAAGATGATATCCCGGTAATGCCGCGCCGGCGCACGAGACAGCGCCACCCGGTGATCGAAAGCACAGCCGGGCAGCTCAAGGTTGTCAATCGTGGCCTGGTCGCCATGGATCAGGATGGTGCCGCGATCAAATTCGAGTTTGAGCATGGGATATAGAATGAAGGATGCCTGGCATCTGTTTTAAGAAGACCATAATTAATCTTAGAGAGAGCTAATTCCGGCTATTTTCGCTTGAACCGACTCAAGTACAGCATCTCGGATAAAAATACTGGATAATATTAACGTGCCACAAATTTGTCCAACGAATCATAGCCATACGCTCGCTCGATCCGCTCTTTCAACTCATCCAATATGATGCCACCGTTTTCAGCGTTCGTCATGATAGCGAATCCATAACCCTTAACTTTATGTGCTGCCAGGACACACCTGAAGCCCCAGTTACCCCCGCCATGGCTGAAGTACCATCCTTCACCTTCTTTAGCGACTGAAAACCCGACAGCATAATCACCGACACCGACAGGGCTTAACATCGCTTTGATCATCGTCTGTGAAAGCACATTATTCGCTTCACCTCGTAAGGACTTCTGTACTTCAATCGCAAATTTCGCCAAATCCGTTGGCGTCGTCCATAAACCTGCGGCAGCAAGTTCCGGGTAGACATGCCATTTAACGCCCATCGCCTGGCCTTCGCCGTCGTGGGCCCGAGTGGCATTTTTGTCACGTTCGGGAGACAAGGGTTGCTCGAATGTACTTTGTGTCATGCCGATGGGTTCCAATACGTATTCCTGAAGAATCTCTGGATAGGATCTGCCAATCACATCAGTCAGGGCTAACTGCAAAATCGTTACGCCACCTCCTGAGTAATGGGATGCTGTCATAGGAGGTCTTGCCAGTAACACCGGCCCGACATTGGACCGTTTATCTCCGTTGAGGATCTGGATCGTTGTCGGTAGAGGGTCGGATGGATTATAACCTGGAAAACCAAATCCATCGCCTAATCCAGAAGTATGGCTGGCCAGCGCACGGGCTGTCACACACTGACCTTCCGTAAATGAGCTTTTGGGTAATTTCCACGATTTTAAAATGGTGTTGATATCGTCATCTATGGAGAGTTTCCCATCTTGTGCAACTTTTAGAAGCGCCATCGCATTGACAGGCTTACTGATGGATGCGGCCTGAAATAAAGTATCCGTATTGACTTTTGCACCTGTCTCCACATCTGCAATACCATACCCTTTAGCCCAGTGAATTTCAAAGTCTTTGATGACCGAGATACTGACACCTGGAACTCCGAATCGATCCATGATCTCATTAAGGGTAAATGGATCAAATCTTTGTCTATTAGGATGTTGTGGCGCTTCGATGATCTTGATTGAATCGGCAGCGGGCAATCGTCGAGATGCCATATCGCCATCCTCATAGAACGTAGATTAAAGTTCATAGGTCTGGTTCTGGTAATGCTTGATGGTCATCCTCATTTAATTATAAGAGTCCAAAGATTTTATGAGTGCAGGTGGCTTTTAGCGGGTGACAGATCATCAAACACACGGATGGCATGAGATATTGCAAGCGTTCCAACTATCCGCTGATCTGAATCACTTGCTGTTCACCCGCCGCCAGGTGGAGCGTAGCGTCGAAGGTGGTCTTTGCATCACTCAAACACAGTTGGGAGAGGGTCAACTCACCATACAGAACAGTGAGTTCAGCCTGCATATGGTCACCAGTACGGGAGACGACACACTCACCCCAGGCATACCCGGTGGACCAGAAATACCGGCCGGGTTGTGCGGTGAAGGTCATGGTGCGGGTGACGGCGGAATAGGAAAAGCCGGTCAGCGCCAGGTGGGCGGCCCAGGCGGCCATGGCCCGGGCATAGTGGTGACCGCACTCGGCCTCGTCGAAGGGGTTGCGTTTGCGGCCGTCGTACCGGTCTCTGATATTCTGGATACATTGGAGGCCTTCGTCCGTCATCCCCTCGTAGAGCATACCGATGGCGGCCGTATATTCAAAGCCCGTCATCACTTCGGTAAAATAAGGAAACGGGTTGGCCGGCCTTTCTCGGGGATAGGCGGCCATCAGCAGGGCGGCTTCCTCACCCAGGGCGTAGGATCGCAGGACATTGAAGTGGCCGCTCAGATTATCCCGATGGTTATATTTGAGGATGCTGCGGAGCGTCTTTTGCACGTGCGTCTTATCGACCAGATAATCCAGGCCGCACACATGGGCCATATATTGCCCGACCAGTTGATCGACCAGGCAACCGGGCCCAAGCTGATAGTCAGGACTGGATACATCACCCGTCCCCATGCCGACGCGCAGGGCTTCGGCCACATCATCTTCGCTTTTCGGAGGCCGGATTTCATGTTCGTAGTATTCGCCGTTAAACAGATGTTCATCGGTCCATGCCCGGCCGCGTTCATATAGCCCCCGGCAGGTATCGGCGAACGAAGTGTCGTTCAGATAACGGGCCATTGCTTCTGCGGCGTGCAACGCCCCCAGGTACCAGATCCCCATCTGCGGGTTGGGGCCGTAGTATTCCACGTCCATGGTGTTATGCTGACATCCTTCCATCACGCCGTCCTGATCTGCATCCCATCCGCCCGGTATCCAGCAGAAGGCCAGCGCCTGCTTTACCCGTGGCCAGAGGGACCGTAACAGGTCTTCGTCACCGGATAATTGCCAGTCCCGGTATATCTTCATAATACAGCCCATCTGACCATCTGCCGCCGCATGGGCGAAGTTACGGGCTCGCTCGAGAGGTAGAGACACGCGGAAGCTCATCATGCCGTCGTCACCCATGGCATGCATGAACTCTACCTCCCGCATGGTTCTGGCCAGATCACCAAAGAGAAAGGCAGTAGACTGTTCATAGTTCCAGACATGCGTGCATGAGCCCAGACAACAGCCGCTCGTATCATTGCACCCTTCCCAACCGTAGAATCGGCCGTCGGGGGTACGGAAACAGGTCTGGCTGCGCAAGGTGCTGAGATTGAACAGGGCGGCTTCTTTCACCACTGCCGGGAGGTCGGACGCGCAGAAGGCGTCTACAAATTTGACCGTATCGGCTTCGAGCGTATTCAGTTGGGGCGTCACCTGTTCAACCACGTCCCAGGCATCGTCGTATTGCGTGGTATAATAGTTACCGATGCGGTCGCTGTCATCGCAGCAGGCCCCGCCGTCACAGCAGCCTTCTTCCTGCGGTGCAGGCGTCCAGGTATACCGGTTCGGAAAATGCCAGGTGATAAGAAACGTCACCGAAACGGAGGCCATCGGGGCCAATTGGACCTGCGCCGACAGCGATGCAGTAGGCATATCGGTGTCACCGGCTTCACGTTCCTCAAGCACGCCGTCGTCGCTGAAGTCGTCCCAGAAGTCAAGCAACGAGGTGCCCCACCCGGCATTTTTCCAGGCGGTACGATAACTGACGTCCTCTGCCGTGGTGCTCAGGGCCATCGTCCCCCACTGTGCGGCGTTTCGGTCTACGCCTTTAGAGGTCATGTACAGGCCGCGGAAACCGTCACCGGCGCGATATTTGCTCTGATTTTCCTTGCATGCGCCTTCACTACCGTCCATCCCGATAAAATTGGGAAGGGTGCCGCACACGGAGGCTGTGATGGGCGTATCGACCTTGCTGGTCAACACATAGCGAAGCAGGGCCATCGGCAGGCCGCTGCGGTCTGCCTCGCAGGGAATTAATGGATTAAAGGCTTCCAGGCGCACGTCAACCGGCACATCCTCATCGGACAGCATCACCTGACCGAATGGATACGCTGCCGCGAACGAACACTGCCGGAAGCGAGGCAGACCATGGTTTGCTGTCCGGCTGCCACTGTCTCCTTCATATTCAAAATATTCAAGGGGCCCCTCAAGCAAACGCGTAACGGCCTCACCGCCCTCTGGTCGGGCGTACAAGGCAAAAAACGGGGCACGACCGAACGGGCCACCGGGAATGAACCCTTTGGCCGGTCGGTTCATGAGTTCCCAATCCCGCAGGTCTCCACGTCCACCGAGCGAAACGGTTCCAGTACCGATACCGCCGAGCGGCAGGGCAATGCGGGTCAGATGATCTTTGTCGTAGTCGTTAAGGGTAGGCCAGGGCATAGGAGAATTGGTGATTGAGTGATTGATAAATGGTGATTGATAAATGGTGATTGGAGGCGGTTTTTTAAATCACCAATCGCTAATCACCATTCACTTCGACTGTTTTATCTCATGGCCAGGGACATCGTCCAGTGCACTGTGCGGTGGGTGGAAGCGAGCGATGTAGTCCCGTAATGAGCGCATGACTTTTGGGGCCAACAGCAGGGTGGACACCATGGTGGGAATAGCCATCATGGCGAACATGCCGTCGACCAGACTGACGGCTGCATCTAGCGACGTCACGGAGGCGATGATGATACAGCCCACGTAAAAATAGTTATACCAATGCTGGCGTTCCGCACCTATCAGGAAGCCGAGACATTTGGTGCCATAGTAAGAATAGGTGAATATCGTGCTGGTGCTGAAGAAGACCACACAGATAACCAGCAGGTACGATCCATAGCCTGGCATTGCTGATTCAAAAGCATTGGCGGTCAGCGTCACACCATTATCTCCGGTGGTCTGCCAGACCCCAGTCATCAGGATGACCAGAGCGGTGCATGTACAGACGATCAGCGTATCGATGACCGGTTCCATCATCGCCACCAATCCTTCGCGTACCGGCTCTCTGGTCTTGGCGGCTCCATGGGCCATGGACTCCGTACCGATGCCGGCCTCATTGGAAAATGCTGCCCGCCGTACACCGGTGACGATCACGGTGCCAAGGACCCCGCCAGCAACGGCCTGCCCCGTGAACGCATCCGTAACAATCAGAGCCAGATATTGCGGCACGGTGCTGAGGTTAACCAGAATGACCCACAACGCACCGGCCATATAGAGGATGACCATCGCCGGGACCACCCGAGAGGACACATCCGCGATCCGTGTAATACCACCGAATATGACGATGCCGACCAGTAAGACGAGGACCACGCCTGCCAAAAAGTCGAACCAGAAATGATTTTCACCAACCACCCCCATCGGAACAAAGATCACATCACGGATCACCTGGACCAGTTGATTCACTTGAAGCAATGGCAGACAGCCGATAACGCCCGCAATGCAGAAGAAGGAGGCCAGCGGTTTCCAATGCTTCCCCAATCCTTCGGTGATCACATACATGGGCCCGCCCTGGGTATGCCCGACACTGTCCTCTGCCCGAAACATAATAGAGAGGGAGCAGGTGAAGAATTTAGTGGCAATGCCGACAAACGCGCTGACCCACATCCAGAACACGGCCCCGGGACCGCCAACCGTAATGGCAATGGCCACACCCGAGATATTGCCCATGCCGATGGTAGCCGCCAGGGCGCTGACCAAGGCTTGAAAATGTGTGATATCACCAGGTTCATCTGGATCGTCGAACTTGCCCCGGATGATATCAATAGCATGCTTGAAATATCGGAAGGGAATAAAACGGGAATATAACAGGAGGAATGCCCCGCCGCCGATCAGCAGATACAGGAGATATTCCCAGGCTGTGTCTGCAAAAAGGACAACAAATTGCTCGACTTGATCCATAACAGGGCCCTTTATGTTTTTTGGACTATGGAAATACGGGTTAGACTTGTTTATCACAAGTTTAGATGATAAGCAGGATGGTGTATTTTGCACCGATTATGTATTGAAGTCAAGCAGTATTCATCCTTGATGTATGCCCCGTTTGACAGGCTATGGAACTCTCTATCCGTCATATTATGGCGATTGTTTATGCCAACTGCCAGAATGGCAGAAATTTCCTTTTGGTTTTAATGTTATAAATTGTTGTAAAAAAGAGATTTATAAAAAATATGCATTGGCACATATCTTGCCATGAGCTATAAATAGATTGTACAAACACGAAAGGAGCGTATGATGTTTCGCATAAAATCCTGGATGATCATGGCAGGGCTTGCAGGGCTGTTTGCTCTGATCAGCTATATCTTTTTTGGATGGCCCGTAGCGCTGCTGGTTCTGGGCGTCACGATTGTGGTCACGTGTTTCTCATCCGGTTACAGCGTATCAATAATCCTGAAGATACACAGGGCCCGTTTGCTGTCTCCCTGGGAACTTCCAGATCTACAGGCCATCGCAGAACGTCTGGCACAAAATGCGGGTATTTCGATGCCGGTATTGGCGTATTACCAATCTGATATGCCGAATGCCTTCGCGTTGGATGGCCGGCCGGGCAATCAGGTGGTGGCCGTTAGTTCGAGTCTGTTTCAGAGCCTGGACCGACGTGAGTTGACCGGCGTTCTGGCCCATGAATTTGCCTATCTGAAAAACAAAGACAGTCGGATCAACCTGTCCGCCGGTATGTTCGTACAGACCATATTAACGATGACGACGTTCATCAATATTATTCTGATTTTTATGCTGCTGACGGGGGCTTGGACGTTGTCTTTGTTCCAGATAGTATTTGTATTGGGTTTTGTCGGATTAGCGCCTTATGCCACTTCTGCCTTGCATGCGGCCTTGTCACGGGAGCGCGAATGGCTGGCCGATTACGAAAGCGCCCGGCTGACCGGCGATCCGCGTGGTCTGGCTTCCGCCTTACATTAAATGCAGGCAAACACCCGATATCTGGCGCGCTACCTGAGACGGTTTCAGTTTATCTATACCGTGAATCTCGAAGAGGGCTCTGCCTGGCTCCGCACCCATCCTTCGACGGATGACCGGGTAGCGAAGCTGCTGGCCTACGAGGGAACCACCGCGCAACAACCTGCGGAGATGGCAGAACATCGACCGACGATACAACGGCGGAAACCAGGGGTAACCCACATTCCGATTCGATATGTGGCGTGAAAGTGAACAGGTGTGTTGAAACTATCAATAGCCCGCAGGAGCGGGCAATAGGTCAGAAGAAGTCAAGAAAGGAAAATTTCCGTATTCTCTGTGCCCTCCGCGGTTACTTTTTCACAAACATCAGCGTGCCGGATTTGAGTCTGGATACATCTGGCACCTGAGCGGCGGCCAGAACCTGACTTTTAGGGACGAGAAAAACGGTTTCTGGATTTCGGGCCGTGTTCCGGTTAGATTTGGTCAGCGGGACGGGCTTATTGTATTTAACGAGAACGCGTGTGCCGGACGGAATACGTGACCATCGGCGTATTTGTTTGCCATGTTTGATGGTCCCCTTTGGGAATATATAGTAGGTATCTGAACGCTTATAAGAGGCCCCGGCGATATCGAAGGCGGTAAGCCCTTTTTTTATGATCGGTACGTCTGCAGTGACGGCCTGTATCCCCTCCTCTTCTGCGCGATTCAGGTACAGTTTGGTGCCTGGGGGGATCTTCTCCCAATTCTTGATTTCATCGCCTCGCTTTACCGTACCATTCGGAAAACGGTAGACGGTAGACGAACGGTTGTAGTCTTCACGGGCAATACGCCAGGCTGAGTTACGGGCCGTAATCACATTTTCCGACAGGGCGGCGACGGATGCCGCATATTTTTTCTGATCTGTCTGCCTGAGCCGTGCCACATCGATGTCGGGATCGGGAATAAGCCGCCCTGCCTGTACGTCCGGATCGTAGAGGGCACTGTTGCGCTTGTTTTTTGAGGTCAACCCTGCCAGAGACCGGCTGAAATTGAAGATGCCCGGATCTTTCTTACGTCCGCGGTGCGGTTTCTTGACCCATTTGTTCGGTTTACCGTAGGCGACCCGGTAATGTTCAAGCACCTCCCAATCCGGAATCTTATACTGCTTCTGAAAGACCTCGATCAGCCATTTCAAGGCGTTGTACTGCTCTTTGGTAAACGGATCGTTGTGATAACCGACCAGTTCGATGCCTATGGAATGATCACTGATGTTCTCTCGACGACTCCACATGCTTCGGCCGGCATGATCGGCGCGGTAATCTTTATGAAGAATCCGGTAGACCGTCCCGTTGCGCGCCACCAGATAGTTGGTATGTCCGCCACGCGCCAGCGACCTCAGCGCACTTGTCAGGCCGGATTCCGTGCTGTGAACAATGATATAGTCTGTGGATTTACGACGGCGTTTCTTGAATTTTCTGGGCAGGTTCTTCTGATAATCGATAATCTCAGGCACAGCATGGACAGCCGCAGGCAGGAGAGCAAGCGGGCTTAAAAAGCTGAAACAGATAAGCCAGCCTGTAAGACGGATAGTCAGCGCGGTCATTTTGGGTAGAGATTCCAGCATAATGTCAATTGATTGATTTGGTAATTGGCCGATTGAGTGATTGATAAAATAGATTTTACAATCAGCCAATCACTCAATGTTTAATACCCCTCTCTCAATACGAATTTCTGCACTTTACCCGGGGCGGGCGGGTTGGAGAGCACGTCCACCAGTTCGATATATTATGGCTTCTTATGCCCGACGGACCGATCCCTAACATAATGAATAATTCCGGCTCCTGTCAATGGGTATCCCGCTGTCTACCAATTGGTAAACGCGCCGTCCTCACGGTGCAGCATCGGCCCATGGCTGGCCTGATAGGGATACTTTTTCGCGGCCTCTTCGTCGAATTCAACGCCCAAGCCGGGACGGTCGGGGGGTAGAAGGTAACCGTCTTTCCACTCAATTTGCACGGGAAACACGTCTGGAAGCATACCGGGTGGGCCCGGCATTTCCTGCACGCCGAAGTTAGGCGACGCCAGATCCAGGTGAAGGCAGGACGCGGCGGAGACCGGGCCAAGTGGGTTGTGCGGTGCCAGATTGATATAATGGGCTTCACACCATCCGGCGATCTTGCGCGCCTCCGTCAAGCCGCCGACCAGGCACACATCGATACGGGCATAGTTGATCAGGTCGTGCTCGATCAATTCTCGAAATTCCCATTTGCTGGTATAATGCTCACCGACACCCAGCGGCACAGACACGTGCTGACGGAACATATGATATGAATTTTGATTTTCAGACCGCAGGGGATCTTCGATGAAGAAGGGGCGGTATGGTTCAACCGCCCGGCAGAACGTGATCGCATCCGCCGGATCGAGTCGGGTGTGTATATCACATATCAGTTCGATGTCGTCACCTAAGGTCTCCCGTAAGACCCGGAACTGTTCCACACCAAGGCGTACAGCCCGTGACGGCTCGAGGAGATCGCCCTCGGACGACAGCCCCCAGCGGATAAATTTCCATCCGACGTCCGCTTTTTGTTGTCCATCCTCGACCAGGGCCTCGACAGTATTTCCGTTGCAGTGGGGATAGCAGATTACCTTATCCCGGCACAGGCCACCGAGCAGTTCGTAAATCGGCACACCGAGCGCTTTGCCGTGGATATCCCACAGGGCGATGTCAATGGCGCTGACCGCTGCAGACAGTGCGTGGGCACCGGGGAAAAAGCCGCTGCGAAACATCACCTGCCAGAGGTGTTCTTTTCGGGTCGGGTCCTGACCGATCAGCATTGGTTTGAGCGAGTTGACGGTCTCCAGCACCGCCAGCTCACGCCACGTGAGGCCGCTCTCGCCGATGCCGTAGATGCCTTCGTCGGTTTCAACTTTGACAACCAGATAATTCCGGTTGCCGCCCCAGATGGGGAATACTTTGATATCGGATATAGTCATAGGGATGGGGGGTTGAGTGAATGGTGATTGGGTGAGGTAAAGCCGCAATATATCGCGGCGCGGTATGAAAGTATTACTGCATAGTATACATATTTGTGGGAATATCTATTGAAATAAATAAAAACCCCTCCAGACTGATATCAGACTGAAGGGGTATCGTCACCTATTTGAATTGTGCGGGCGCCCGCACAATTCAAATTACTTTTTCTCTTCCGCGTCTTTCTTCGGCTCGAAGTCGAGGGAGGCGGAATTCATGCAGTAGCGCAGGCCGGTGGGGGCCGGGCCGTCGGGGAAGACGTGCCCCAGATGGGAATCACACCGTTTGCACAGGACCTCGGTGCGGACCATACCGAATTGGGAGGCGGATTCTTCTTCGACATTTTCTTTGGCGACGGGCTGGTAGAAACTCGGCCAGCCGGTGCCGGAATCGAATTTGGTATCCGAAGTAAACAGGGATGTGCCACAGGCGACGCATTTATAGATACCGTCTTCGTAATGTTTATCGTATTTGCCGGTAAACGCCCGTTCGGTGCCCTTCTGGCGGGCGACATAAAACTGCTCATCCGACAGTTGTTTTTTCCATTCTTCTTCTGTTTTGACCACTTTATCTGCCATGACGACCTCCTTCTTCGTGCCATCAGATGATATCTGAATGATGGTGACTTTGCCCGGTGTTCCGGATGTAACAGATTCTCCCTGTTGCTGGGCCATATCTGCCCCGCATCCGAGGAACAGAGCAAAGGATGCAATAACGCCATAAATAGTATACATGTTTAACCTCCGTAAAGCCATTGATGAATAATTGTTAACCTGCGTCTTCTTTCACCATGATAAATGAACAGGGAGCACTCAGGGTTCCTATAAATTGTAGGATGGATAAATCATATCATGGTGTACAACAAAAAGCAACACACTTGTCAGGCTCGAAAGCTTTAATCGGACATCCATACGACTTGAGTTCCAATTTCACACATAGAAACAGGGCCGGCTTTATCCGGATGAAATTGGCTACACAGCCCGTAGCCAATTTCATCCTCTATAATACCGCCGCTGTCAAGCCAACCATCACATAGGGCCACCTGCGTTTTTGCGCTCGATGACGATCAAATTCGATATTGATATTGTAACCGGCCTGTATCTGCACCCCACGCCCCATCAGGTTCAAGCCGATCCCGGGCGACCAGTTCATCCACCGGTTATGGCCTACAAATATATCGGTATTGTGTTTATAGAACAGCGAGATCATATAGACCGGACTGAAGAGGCCAACGGGGAGAATCCTGAGGCGGCGTTGATCTTTGGACCAGAGGATGGCATGGTGACGGGCATTTAAATACAGAAGCGGCCGTACGATCCGGTTCGCCCTATTGCCCTTCTCCCCGTAAATATCAATCTCTCCAGCGATTAATAAGGGCAAAATAAGTTGATAGAGCGGGGCCTGAGAAACGGCTGTTTTGTTGCCGAAGGGATCACGGCGGGCGATCACCAGTGGGA
>Ga0114999_10000048_pt1 | contig 146001 bp, 140 predicted proteins | sample ArcticOcean_MG_C_3_FD_89820 | JGI IMG/M metagenome (GOLD analysis project Ga0114999, IMG submission 89820) | Marine microbial communities from western Arctic Ocean - ArcticOcean_MG_CB8_126 | ecosystem: Environmental > Aquatic > Marine > Oceanic | place: Arctic Ocean: Canada Basin | collected...
ACCTGAGGCTGAGGAACCTGAGGCTGAGGAACCTGAGGCTGAGGAACCTGAGGCTGAGGAACCTGAGGCTGAGGAACCTGAGGCTGAGGAACCTGAGGCTGAGGAACCTGAGGCTGAGGAACCCAAGGCTGAGGACGACGAGGCTGAGGACGACGAGGCTGAGGACGACGAGGCTGAAGACGACGCGGCTGAAGACGACGCGGAGCGTTTGCAGTGGTATGTGTTGAAGGTGACGACGAACCGCGAGAAGTCGGTTCGTCTGTCGTTGCTGCGTCGAATTGCTCGAGAGGGTCTCGACGAGTTCTTCACCGAGGTGATCATCCCGACCGAGAAGGTGGTAGAGACGAAGGCGGGGGCGAAGCGGGTTTCGGAGCAGAAGTTGTTTCCCGGCTATCTGTTTGTGCAGATGGTGTTGAACGACGAGACTTGGTATTTGGTGCGAGGCACGAGTGGAATCGGCGATTTCACCGGAGCTGGTGGAAAGCCGGTGGCGATGTCCGACGAGGAAGTCTCGCGGATGTTGGGCAAGGAGGAGGAGAAGAAAGCGGAACCGGCTCGAATCAAGATCGATTTTTCGCCCGGGGACGTGGTCAAGATCAAGGACGGTCCGTTCGAGAGTTTCGAGGGCGAGATCGACGAGGTTGACGATACGAGCGGGAAGATTTCGGTCTTGATCGAGATCTTCGGCCGGCACACTCCGGCGGAATTGGAATACTGGCAAGTCGAGAAGGTCTGAGGATCAGATGGCCAAACAGGAAATCGCGAAGATCAAGGTCCAGGTACCCGGTGGCCAGGCCACTCCGGCGCCTCCGGTTGGTACCGCGTTGGGGCCTCACGGTGTGAACATCGGTCAATTCGTGCAGCAATTCAATGACCGCACGAAGGATTTGGCTGGGATGACGGTTCCGGTGGTGATCACGGTGTTCAGCGACCGGACGTTCGAGTTTATCACGAAAAGTCCTCCAGCGGCGGTGCTGCTGAAGCAGGCCGCTCAGATTGCCAAGGGCTCGGGGAACGCGAAGGTCGAGAAGGTTGGCACGGTGACCACCGAACAACTCAAGGAGATCGCCCGGCTGAAGTTCGAAGATCTGAACGCACCGAACATTGATCAGGCGGCATCGATCATCGCCGGGACGGCCCGAAACATGGGGATAGAGGTGGTTGACTGACTGGCGTGGGGGGTTTACAAGAGAGGGTTTCGCGGCGATTGGGTCGTTGGGGTGAGCAGCAAATGAGCAAGCAGTCGAAGCGGATGGCGTTCTTGCGAGAGCGTGTCGAGGGCGTTGGGTCGGTTGATCTGGCGACGGCGGTTCGGGAGTTGAAGGCGTTGGAGCCATCATTGCCCGAGGGCGTTCGCAAGTGCGCATTTGATCAGACGGTCGAGTTGGTGTTCCGTTTGGGAGTGGATTCCCGGCAGGCGGACCAGATTGTCCGCGGTTCACTCGTGTTGCCGCACGGCATCGGAAAAACTCAACGCGTGGTCGTGTTTGCTCAGGGCGAACAGGCTGCCGCGGCCGAAGAGGCTGGAGCGGACGAGGTGGGGGCCAAGGAATTGGCCGAGAAGATTCAGGGGGGCTGGATGGATTTCGACGTGGCGATTGCCACTCCGGATCTGATGGGTGTGGTCGGACCGCTCGGCCGAGTACTCGGTCCTCGCGGATTGATGCCCTCGCCCAAGGCCGGCACGGTGACGGCGGAGGTGGCTGCGACGGTCAAGGAGTACAAGGCGGGGAAGATTGAGTTTCGGGTGGACAAGTTCGGTATCGTGCACGCCGTCGTTGGCAAGTTGAGCTTCGATGAAACTCAGCTGGTCGAGAACGCCGAGGCGTTGAAGCGGATGATCGAGTCGATGAAGCCTTCGTCGATCAAGGGTATCTACATCAGGACATTGACACTTTCGGCGACCATGACGCCGGGGATCTCGGTCGCCGCCTAGGCGATCGCACAGCAGGGTTAACATCGGTGAGGTTCCCTGGATGGATAGGGCCTCACGTCAACGTGGATTGAGAATTCAGAATCGATGAGCAAACGGATCAAGGAAATGCTGGTGGCCGAGCTGCGGCAGCGGCTGGGTGAAACGGACGAGATGCTGGTAGTCGACAGTTCGCGACTCGACGCGATCAGTGACAACCGGTTCCGGGTGGCGTTGCGCGAAAAGGACATCCGTGTCGTGACGGTCAAGAACTCGATGGCGATGCGGGCCTTGCATTCCCGTGACGTCACCGCCTTGGATCCGATTCTCGAAGGACCCTCGAGCCTCGTCTTTGGTGGCGAGGACATCGTTTCGCTGAGCAAGGAAATATCGAGCTGGGTCAAGGAAATCGGCGGCGAGTTGCTCGAGATCAAGGGTGGGATGCTCGAAGGCATTACCCTCACGGCCAGCGACGTCGAAGAACTGTCCAAGAGTCCCAGTCGTGAAGAGCTGATCGGCCAGATCGTTGGCCTGTTGCTCTCGCCGGGTGCCAGCATCGCCGGTTCTCTGCTCGGGCCGGGCGGCCTGGTGGCTGGAGCGATCGCGGCGATGGGTGACGGCGACGCGGAGGCCGAGTCTGAGGATACTGATGCAGAGGGTGGTCAGGAGTCGGATTCTGAGGAATCGGGCGGCTGATCGGTGGCGAACGGATAAAAACCGGGTACAGTAATAACTTAGCGCGTGAGCGTGCTTGAGAGGACCAGAAGCGATGGCGACCGACGAAGCGACAGTGGAAGTGGAAAAGGAATACGACGCTCCGACGCAGGAGCTTGGTGACCAGTTGGTGGGCCTGACATTGTTGCAGGCCAAGTCGCTGGCCGACTATCTGAAGGACGTCCACGGCATCGAGCCGGCTGGTGGCGGCGTGATGATGGCCGCGATGCCCGGCGCTGGCGACGGTGACGGAGAAGGTGCTGCCGAGCAGACCGAATTCGACGTCATGTTGACCAGTTTCGGCGACAGCAAGATTCCGGTGATCAAGGCGGTCCGGGCTTCGACCGGTTTAGGCCTGAAGGAGGCCAAGGAGTTGGTCGAGAGCGCGCCAGCGGCACTCAAGGAAGGAATCTCCAGCGAGGAGGCCGAACAGCTCAAGGACGAAATCGAAGCAGTTGGCGGGTCGTGCGAGATCAAGTAGTCTGGACGGTCTCACGCGGGACGCCCACCGCCGTCGGCGGTAGTCTCGCGCGTGGCCGCGTTGTACTCGACGCTCTCGCCTCATCAACTCGCTCCGTCATTCCGATTCACGCCCCAATCCCATCCCCCCCGATTGCCCCGCGACCATGACAGACCTTGTTCGGCGCCGGGTCCATGCTCGGCGTCAATCGGACCCCACCTGTGGATCGTAGCCGGGACATGGAGCCTTCGGATCTATTGCGTTTCACGTGCGTTTCTCGTCTGTTTTCCCGTTGCTGGCCCCTGAAATCCCGGAAGACTTGAAGCCGTTCCTGGTAAGTTTTTTGCCAGGGGTCGAGTTGGGCGTATTTCGTCCGAGCTTGTAGTGTCCTCTGCCTCCTGCGGTTACGACCTCCCGACCTCATCCGGCCCCAACGGGCCGTTGAGCACAGAAAAGAAGAGAGCCTGACATGCCGATTCCTTCGATCCGGATTCTGCAGACCGACCGCACCGAGGTGTTTGGTGGTAGGGGAGACGACGGTCTTCTGATGCAGGATCTCACAGAGATCCAGACTAAGTCGTACCATCGATTCCTGCAGGAGGACGTCGATTCGGACAAGCGGAAGCCTCATGGGCTCGAAGGCATTCTGCAGGAGGTGTTCCCGATCGAGAGTTACGACGGGCAATACCGGCTGGACTACTGCGGTTACGAGTTGTTGCCATCGCGTTTCGACACCACGGTCTGTCGGCAGTTGCGGCTGACCTATGGCAAGCCGTTTCGGGTGAAGATGCGATTGAACAAGGAGCAGCCGATCGATGAAGAGGTGTACCTGGGCGACATGCCGATCATGCTCGGTGGTGGCGAGTTTGTGATCAACGGTTCCGAGCGGGTGGTGGTGAGCCAATTGCATCGCTCTCCGGGTGTCGACTTTGTCGAGACGACCGAGCCGGGTGAGCGTCCGAGTTTTTCGTGTCGGGTGATTCCCGAGCGTGGCAGTTGGATCGAGCTGATCGTGAACAAGAAGGAGATGCTGGATGTCCGCATCGACCAGAGCGGTAAGTTCTCGGCGTTGACGTTGTTGCGGGCGATGCATTCGGAGTACGGCAGCGACACGGCTTTGCTGAAGTTGTTCTATCCGACCGTCACGATCAAGGCTCCAAAATCGGATGACGTCGAGCAGATTGCCAATGCGTTCACTGCGGCCGACATCATCTACCCGGTGGGTCACGAGCGTTGTGGCGAGATCATCGTCGATTCGCGGAACACGGTTGGAGATGACAAGGAGGTGGTGTTGATTGGCGAGGAGCGTGCCGAGCGAATCGTAGAGGCGAAGATCAAGGACATCGAGATCATCCTGGCCGACTCGGTCAAGGATCGTCTGATTCTCAACACGCTCTATAGCGACGAAACCGCCAGTCACCAGGAAGCGTTGCTGCGGATCTACCAGCGACTGCGTCCCGGCAACCCGCCTCAACTCGAAAAGGCTCAGGATCTGTTCCGCGAGAAGTTCTTCGACGTCAACCGTTATCGCCTTGGCAAGGTCGGTCGATTCCGTATCAACCGCAAGTTCAAGCCGGACGTTCAGAAGACCGACGATCACAACACGTTTCTCGAGGAGAACTTCAAGCAGGAAGGGATTCCAGACACGGCGATGACGTTGTGTCCCGAGGACTTTGTCAACGCGATCCGCTACCTGGTCCTGCTGAAAGTTGGCGGTAACGAGTTGGTGCAGACCGACGACATCGACAACCTGGGCAACCGTCGTCTGAGGACATTGGACGAGTTGGCTGCCGAGGAGATCCGCAAGGGGTTCTTGAAGTTGCGACGAACGGTACAGGAGCGAATGAGTCTGAAGGATGTCGAGGAGATGACACCTCGGACTCTGGTCAATCCGAAGAGTGTTTCGGCGGCGATCGACTATTTCTTTGGTCGCAGCGAGTTGTCCCAGGTCGTCGACCAAACCAATCCGCTCTCGATGCTGACTCACGAGCGTCGCCTGAGTGCCTTGGGCCCGGGCGGTTTGAACCGCAAGCGTGCGGGCTTCGAGGTCCGCGATGTGCACATTTCTCACTACGGACGTATCTGCCCGATCGAGACTCCGGAAGGAACTAATATTGGTTTGATCTCGTCGTTGTCGATCCACGCCGAGGTGGACGATTACGGGTTCCTGACGACTCCCTACTACCGGGTCAACAAGGGGCGGGTGACTGACGAGGTGGTCCGGTTGCGGGCCGATGAGGAGGCATTGCGGTACGTGGTTCCGGCCGACACCCCGATGGAGGGTGATCGGCTGGTCGATGACCGGGTGCTGGCTCGTCACAACAACGACGTGGAGATGGTGTCGTCGGACCTGGTCGAGTTCATCGACGTGGCACCGAACCAGATGGTCGGTGTTTCGGCAGGGTTGATTCCATTTCTCGAGCACGACGACGCCAACCGCGCTTTGATGGGGTCGAACATGCAGCGGCAGGCGGTGCCGTTGTTGATCGCCGAGCCGCCGATCGTCGGCACGGGGCTCGAAGGAGAAGTCGCCAAGCGTTCGGGGATGATGTTGAGGGCTCGGAATTCGGGTCGTGTCAACTACGTCGATGCGACTCGGATCGAAATCGACGGCGAGGTTCACCATCTCGACAAGTACCAGGGTCTGAACGAACGGACCTGCAAGAATCAGAAGCCGACTGTCGAGATTGGCCAGCGGGTGAAGGCGGGGGACTGGTTGTGCGACACGGCGGCGACGAAGGACGGCCGGCTGGCTTTGGGCCGCAACGTACTGGTCGCGTTCATGTCGTGGGAGGGCTACAACTTCGAGGACGCGATTGTGATCTCCGAGAGGTTGGTCAAGGAGGACGTCTTCACCTCGATTCACATCGACGAGTTTGACGTGGAGATCCGCGAGACGAAGCTGGGTCGCGAGGAGTTCACTCGGGATATCCCCAACGTCAGCGAAAAGGCTCTCGGGCATCTCGACGACGAGGGAGTTGTTGCGATCGGCACACGTGTGCACCCGGGCGATATCCTGGTCGGCAAGGTGTCGCCGAAGGCCAAGAGCGAGTTAACCCCGGAAGAGAAGCTACTTCACGCGATTTTTGGTCGTGCCGGCGAGGACGTGAAGAACGAATCGTTGGAAGTTCCCAGCGGTGTCGAGGGCATCGTGATTCACACCGAGCGGTTTTCTCGGAAAATGAGTCTTCCGGACGATGAGCGGAAGAGGTTCGATGGAGTGATTCGGCGGGCCGAGAAGGCTGCCAACGGCCGGGTGACTGAGGCGTTCCGGACATTTCTGGACGGTTTCGAGAAGATTCTTGATCGGAGATTGACCGACGAGGAGGGTGCCGATCTGCGAAGCAGCGAGGACGATCGGATGTTGGCCGAATACGCCGAACGGTTCGAAGACCATTTCGTGGCACTGGACATCCGCAGCCCTCAGAAGCGGAAGGACTTGGACGAATACCGCCGCGAGTCCTTCGGTGCGGTTCGCGAGGTGATCGAGGCTCGCGATCGAGAGATGAACAATCTGAAGCGTGGCGACGAGCTACCCAGCGGCGTGTTGCAGATGGTCAAGGTTTACGTGGCCAGCAAGCGACAGCTTTCTGTCGGCGACAAGATGGCTGGTCGTCACGGCAACAAGGGAGTCATCTCGAAAGTCCTGCCTCTGGAGGACATGCCCCACCTCGACGACGGCACGCCGATCGACATTATTCTCAACCCACTCGGCGTCCCCAGCCGGATGAACGTCGGGCAGATTTTGGAGACTCACCTGGGCTGGGCGGCCAGCAAGCTGGGCTTCAACGCGGTTTGCCCGGTCTTCGACGGGGCCCCGGAGGAGGAGATTCGGGACAAGCTGGAAGAGGCGGGATTGGACAGGGACGGCAAGACGGCCTTGTACGACGGTCGGACGGGCGAGGAGTACGAGCAGCGTGTTACGGTCGGACAGATCTACATGCTCAAGCTCCACCACCTCGTCGATGACAAGGTGCACGCTCGAGCCACCGGCCCCTATTCACTGATCACTCAGCAGCCATTGGGCGGCAAGGCCCGTTTTGGCGGGCAGCGTTTTGGCGAGATGGAAGTGTGGGCTCTGGAGGCTTATGGAGCGGCTTACATTCTGCAGGAGCTGTTGACTGTCAAGAGCGACGACGTCGAGGGGCGGACGAAGATCTACGAATCGATGGTCAAGGGCCAGAACACTCTCGAAGCCGGCACTCCCGCCAGCTTCGATGTGCTCGTCAACGAAATCCGCGGGTTGGGACTGAACCTCCAACTCGAGAAATCAGGCCTCTGACCTGCTCGACGACTCGCCTGATGCGGGAGCGTCGAATCGGCAGGCAGCGGCTAGGGGAGAGGGACAGATGACAACATTCCACAAAGGGCACGAGTGCCAGGAGCAGGTCACGTGAGCGTTGGTGAAGCGACGACGAGCTACGACCGGATCAACGACTACGGCTCCGTCAAGATCGGGCTGGCCAGCCCGCACGACATCCGCAGTTGGTCATTTGGCGAGGTCAAGAAGCCCGAGACGATCAACTACCGTACGTACAAGCCCGAGCGGGACGGATTGTTCTGCGAGCGGATTTTCGGTCCAGAGAAGGACTGGGAGTGTGCTTGCGGCAAGTACCGCGGGATGAAGTACAAGGGGATGGTCTGCGACCGTTGCGGCGTGAAGGTGACTCACAGTCGTGTCCGTCGCAAGCGGATGGGTCACATCGAGCTGGCGGCACCGGTTGTGCACATCTGGTTCTTCAAGAGCATGCCGAGTCGTCTGGGTGCTCTGTTGGACATGAAGACCACGAGTCTCGAGAAGGTGATCTATTTCCAGGACTACGTGGTCATCGACCCGGGTGACACCCCGTTGCGTCGCTGCCAGATCTTGACCGAGGAAGAAGCTCGGCAGGCTCGAGCTAAGTACGGCGAAGGGGGACCAGACGATTTCGTGCTGGGGATGGGAGCCGAGGCGGTCAAGGAGTTGCTGTTGGGTTTGAACCTGACGGAACTTTCGGTCCAGCTCCGCACCGAACTGCGTGAAACGGGTAGCCAGCAGAAGAAGAAGGACCTGGTCAAGCGGTTGAAGATCATCGAGGGGTTGCGTGACAGCGAGAACCGACCCGACTGGTTGGTGCTCGACGTGATCCCGGTGATTCCTCCAGATCTCAGGCCACTGGTCCTGCTCGATTCGGGCAACTTCGCGACCAGCGATCTGAACGATCTCTACCGTCGCATCATCAACCGCAACAACCGGTTGAAGAAACTGGTCGATTTGAACGCTCCGGAAGTGATTATCCGCAACGAGAAGCGGATGCTTCAGCAGTCAGTCGATGCGCTCTTCGACAACAACCGTTGCAAGCGGCCGGTGCTCGGTTCGTCGAACCGTCCGTTGAAGAGTCTCACCGACATGATCAAGGGCAAGCAGGGTCGCTTTCGCGAGAACCTGCTCGGCAAGCGGGTCGACTATTCGGCTCGCTCTGTGATCGTAGTCGGTCCCGAGTTGGAGCTGCACCAGTGCGGTTTGCCGAAAAAGATTGCTCTGGAGTTGTTCCAGCCGTTCGTGATTCGTCGCCTCAAGGAACTGGGGCATGCCGACACGATCAAGAGTGCCAAGAGGATGCTGGAGCGGAAGGACGAGGACGTCTGGGACATTCTGGACGAGGTGATCACCAACCACCCGGTGTTGTTGAACCGTGCACCGACATTGCACCGGATGGGGATCCAGGCCTTCGAACCAACGTTGGTCGAGGGCAACGCGATCCGGATTCATCCTTTGGTCTGCAAGGGATTTAACGCCGATTTCGACGGCGACCAGATGGCCGTACACCTGCCTCTTTCGATCGAGGCCCAGGTCGAAGCCACCACGTTGATGTTGTCGACCAACAATATTTTCTCTCCGTCCAACGGCGCTCCGATCATCAGCGCCACCCAGGACATCGTGATGGGCTGTTACTACCTGACGATGCCTCTGAACGATCGGCCGGGCGAGGGCATGAAGTTCGCATCGGCGGCCGAGGTGTTCATGGCGTTGGAGTTGGGCAAGATCACCCGCCACACCCGCATCCAGCTCAGGCTCGCAGCCGACAAGGAAATCCGGCCTCCGGCTCCAGAGGACTACCGTCCGGGCGGACTGCTCGACACTACCGTCGGCCGCGTGCTCTTCAACGACATTCTCGACCCCAGGATGGCGTACTACAACCTGACGATGAAGAGCAAGGATCTGGCCAACGTGATTTCCGACTGCTACCACCACGATCTGTTGGGACGCAGCGACACGATCAGCCTGTTGGACCGCATGAAATCGCTGGGATTCCAGGAGGCCACTCACAGCGGACTCTCCTTTGCCACATCGGACCTCTGCACACCCGGCAACAAGGACGAAGTGATTGGTGTGGCCGAGAAGGAAGTCGACAAGCAGCAGAAGCTGTATGGTCGCGGCATCATCACCGATCAGGAACGCTACAACGCGGTCCTCGACCAGTGGACTCATGCTCGTGAGAGCATTACCAAGGCGATGATGGTTGAGTTCGAGCGGGACGAGCGTCCCGAGATGGACGGATACGTCAATCCGATCTTCCTGATGGCCAACTCGGGTGCTCGCGGCGGTGTCGAGCAGATCCGTCAGTTGGCCGGCATGCGTGGCCTGATGGCTAAGCCGTCGGGCGAGATCATTGAGACGCCGATCAAGGCGAACTTCCGCGAAGGTCTCTCGGTGCTCGAGTACTTCAGTTCGACTCATGGTGCCCGCAAGGGACTGGCCGACACCGCGTTGAAGACGGCCGACAGTGGTTACCTGACTCGAAAGCTGGCCGACATCTGTCAGAACGTGGTGATCACCGAGCACGATTGCGAGACGACCGAGGGGATCACCAAGGGTGTGGTTTACCGCAGCGAGAAGGTCGAGGTGGGGTTGGCCGATGCGATTCGCGGTCGTGTCAGCCGTACGAACATCGTCAACCCGATCACCGACGAGGTGATTGTTCGGGAGGATGACCTGATCGACGAGGCCAAGGCACGTCGGATCGAAGAGATCGGTGTCGAAAAGATCAAGGTTCGCAGCCCGTTGACCTGCCAGTCGAAACTCGGCATGTGCCAGCTGTGCTACGGCATGGATCTTTCGAACGGCCGCCTGGTCGAAGAAGGTCTCGCCGTGGGTATCGTGGCCGCTCAGTCGATCGGCGAACCGGGCACGCAGTTGACGATGCGGACCTTCCACATTGGTGGAACCGCGTCGCGTGATGTCGAGGAAAGCGAGGTCCGGTCACGGCAGACGGGCCGGGTCCGGTTCGAACGCGTGCGGCATGTTGGACCGGACGACAAGAGAATCGCCTTGGGCCGAAACGGCGAAATCGTGATCTTGGAGCTGAACCCTCGAGAGGGTCGCGAACGGGAACTCGAACGGTACCGCGTCCCCAACGGTGCGGTGTTGATGGTCGAGGAGTGGGACTCGAGCGACGAGAACTGCAAACTCCCCCAGCGGACCGACGGCAACGCCCTGAAGGGCATCAAGGGTGTCTGCGTCGAAGGCCAGCCCCTGTGCATGTGGGACCCTCACTCGGTCCCCATCATCGCCGAGGTCAACGGTATCGTGAAGCTCGAAAACGTCATCGAGGGCAAGACGATCAATGTCGAGACCGATCCGAGTGGCAACATTCGCCGGACGGTGATGGAGTACAAGGGCGAGCAGCATCCCCAGATCAGCCTCGTCGACAATTCCGGAGAGACTCAGGCGTTCTACTACCTGCCCGAAAAGGCGAGTATCGAGGTCAAGGACGGACAGAAGGTGGCGGCCGGGATGGAGTTGGCCAAGACGCCTCGCGAGGCGGGCCGGACCCAGGACATCACCGGTGGGCTGCCGCGAGTCACCGAGTTGTTCGAAGCCCGGCGACCGAAGGATCCTGCGGTGATTGCCGAAATTGACGGAGAGATCGAGTTGGCCGAGGAGACTCGGCGCAACCAGCGGGTAATCAATATTCATCCGCCCGGGGAGGTTGGCGAACCTGCGGCTCACCTGATTCCTCACGGGAAACAGTTATTGGTGCATGCCAAGGATCTGGTGCGTCATGGTGATGCATTGGTCCGAGGCCCCTTGGTTCCTCACGATATCCTGCGGGTGTCGGGAGTTGAGGAGGTTCAGAAGTACCTGATGCACGAGATCCAGAATGTGTATCGCTCGCAACGGGTCGAGATTGACGACAAGCACGTAGAGATCGTCATTTCTCAGATGTTGAGAAAGGTCAAGGTCGAGGACGCCGGCGACACCGAACTGCTGGTGGGAGTCGTCATCGACAAGCTCGAATTCCAGATAACAAACGAGCGGATCCGTGGCTGTGTGCGTGTCGTCGATGCGGGCAGTTCGGAGTACAAGTCCGATGACATCGTCCCCAAGGATGTGTTCGAGGAAGTGAATGCCGAGCTCGAGGCGGCGGGTGAGACTGCGGCCACGTCGGCCAAACCGCACGAGGCGCAGATGACGATCCAGTTGTTGGGCATCACCAAGGCGGCGGTTTCGAGCGAGAGTTTCGTATCGGCGGCCAGTTTCCAGGAAACGACGAAGGTGTTGACCGAGGCGGCACTGGCTGGCAAGAGCGACGAGCTGGTGGGGCTCAAGGAAAACGTCATCCTGGGCCACTTGGTCCCGGCCGGCACGGGGTTCCGCTTGCATCAGGATTCGGAGGTAAGAATTCGGCCCGAGGCATTGTTGGAGCTGGAGGCCGAGAAGGAGCGTCTGAGGCTGGCTCGGATGAAGATGTACGATGGCGAGGAGGAGTTGGCCGCGACAGCGAAGCCAACTGCGCCGTCTGGGGGCGAGGCGCGGGAGTCTTCCACCAAGTGAGTGTATGACCTGAGAATCCGGTCGCTTGACTGCACTGATGGGGTGCAATAGAGTGGGCAATTGACACCCTGAGTTCCATTTTTTCTGGCGAAGACTGTGCCGACGATCAATCAACTGGTCCGTAAGCCGCGGAAGCGGAAGCGTGTCAAGAGTAACACTCCGTTGCTGGAGGGCTGTCCGCAGAAACGCGGAGTTTGCCTGCAGGTGAAGACGGTGACTCCCAAGAAGCCGAACTCGGCCTTGCGAAAAGTGGCTCGCGTAAGGTTGTCTAACGGCAAGGAACTCACCGCCTACATCCCTGGCGAAGGCCACAACCTGCAGGAGCACTCCATCGTGCTCGTCCGAGGCGGCCGGGTCCGCGATCTGCCTGGTGTGCGTTACAAGATCGTCCGTGGCGTACTCGATACGCTCGGCGTCGAAGACCGTCGTCAGGCCCGCAGTCGTTACGGGACCAAGAAGCCCAGCTAGTTTGTTCGACGACGTTTTTTCACGCACTCACGCGGCAAAAACTCGTCTCTCTATAATTCCTCTACCGTCGTTCCTGTTGGTCGTGCCCGATGTCGAAACGCTTCACAGCCAGTGCCACTCAGTTGAAGCCTGATCCGAGGTTCAATTCGGTTCTGGCTTCGAAGTTCGTCAACTGCCTGATGCACGACGGCAAGAAGAGCGTGGCTCAGCGAGTGTTCTACGACGCGTTGGACGTGATCTCTGAGCGGTTGTCGAGTGATGAGCCGATCGATGTGTTCACGGCTGCGGTTGAGAACGTGAAGCCGATGATCGAAGTGCGATCCAAGCGAGTGGGTGGAGCGACCTACCAGGTACCGACGCCGGTCAGTCCGAAGCGACGGCAGACTTTGGCGATTCGCTGGATCCTGGCTGCGATCCGCGGGAAGAAGGGGCGTCCGATGCACCTGAGGCTGGCCGAGGAGTTGATATCGGCCTTCAACAGGGAGGGCACGGCGATGACGACTCGTGACAACGTGCACCGGATGGCCGACGCGAACAAGGCCTTCGCCCATTTTGCCTGGTAAGCCGGATTCCGGCGGCGACACGGCGTCGATGCGGCCGATTCGCAACGTCCGCAACATTGGTATCGTGGCCCACATCGATGCGGGCAAGACGACGACGACGGAGCGGATGCTGTTCTACAGCGGTTATTCGCACCGGCTGGGTAGCGTCGACGCCGGCACGACGGTCACCGATTTCGATCCCGACGAGGCCCGTCGCGGCATCACGATCTATTCGGCTGCCATCACCTGTCATTGGCAGGAGGCGACGATCAACATCATCGATACGCCCGGCCACGTCGATTTCACGGCCGAGGTGGAGCGTAGCCTGAGAGTTTTGGATGGGGCAGTGATGATCTTCAGTGCCGTCGAGGGCGTTGAGGCCCAGAGCGAGACGGTTTGGCGACAGGCGGATCGTTACGACGTCCCCAGGATCTGCTTTATCAACAAGCTCGACCGCATCGGTGCGGGTTTCGAGCGGAGTTTTGACCAGATCGCGGATCGGTTGGGGGGGCAGCCACTGGCCGTGCAGATTCCACTCGGTGAGGGACCGTTGGGTGAGACGGGCGACGGTTTTCGGGCGGTGATCGACCTGATCGAGCGTCGGGTATTACGATTCGATGCGAAGGAGGACGGTTCGGAGGTCACCGTCGATACGGTGCCATCGGAGATGTCCGAGGAGGTCGAAGTGTGGCGTCGTCGGCTGCTCGAAGCTGTCGTCTTGCTTGATGACGACGTGTTCGAGACGTACGTCGAGACGGATGACGTGCCGAAGCACGAGATCCACAGGCTGTTGCGTGAGGGGACGTTGGCTGGGTCTTTTCAGCCGACCGTCTGTGGATCGGCTTTGGATTGCATCGGTGTGCAGCCATTGCTGGACGCGATCACGGCCTACCTGCCCAGCCCACTGGATCGTCCGGCCGTGGTCGGGATCCCGGCCGAAGCGGTCAGGTTGTCGGGAAAACAGGCTCGTCGGCAGGCCCGCAAGGCGGCGCTCCAGGGGGACGTTTCCGAGGAGGTGGTGGGGATCGAGCGGGTTTGCGACCCCGAAGCGGCCTTTTGTGGACTCGTGTTCAAGGTCCAGGCCGATACTCACGGTGACCTCTGCTTTCTGAGAATCTACTCGGGTACGCTCGTGGGTGGCAGCCGCGTGGTCAACGCCCGTACCGGGGACAAGGAGCTGATCAACCAGATCTGGAGAGTGCAGGCGGACGACCGCGAGCGGATCGAGACCGACCGGGCGATTGCCGGGGACATTGTTGGAGTGATTGGGCCCAAGGTGGCCGTCACCGGAGATACACTCTGCGACGCCAGCGAACCGGTGTTGCTCGAGTCGATCGAGTTTCCCGAGACGGTGATATCGATGGCGGTCGAGCCGGACACGAGTGCCGAGAGAAAGAAGCTGGCCGAGACGCTCGAGCGGTTGGCACGACAGGACCCCACCTTCACCGCACGAGTATCCGAAGACACGGGTCAGACGATCATCAGCGGGATGGGCGAGTTGCACCTGGAGGTAATCCGCGACCGGATGCAGCGGGATTTCGGCCTGGTGGTGCGGGTTCACAAGCCTCGGGTCAGCTACCGCGAGTCGGTTCGGAGGGGTGCTGAGGTCGTAGGCGAGTTTCAGCGGGCCTCGGCCGGAGTGGCTCAGTTTGCTCGAGTGAGACTGGCGATCGAGCGGACCGACGATGAGGGTCCTGCGGAGCTGGAAAATCGACTCGAAAAGTCGGGACTCACTCCGGTCCTCAACGAGGCACTGTTGCAGTCTTTGCACGACGAATTGACTGGCGGCGGAACGCTGGGGTATCCGCTGATGAATGTGCGAGTTGTCTTGCTTGAGGTGGAATCTCGGGAGGGTGAGACGACCGAGGTGGCATTGCATGCGGCGGTCGCCAACGCGATGCACCAGTTGTTGGCCGAGGCGGGAGTCATTTTGCTGGAACCGGTGATGCAGCTGGAAGTTGTGACTCCCGACGAGTTTCTTGGGCCACTGCAGGCCGATTTGAATGCTCGGCATGCCGTGATCGTCAGCTCGATGCGACGCGGAGACCTGGCGGTTCTCAACGCCGAGGTCGCCTTGTCGCGGATGTTCGGCTATTCGACCCAGGCCCGCAGTCTGTCTCAGGGCCGAGCTACCTATTCGATGCAGCCGTTGAAGTACGCCGAGGCACCTCGCGATGTACTCGAAGCGATGCTCGGTTGAGTTCACCAGTGCCGTTCTGAGGGGCATGTTGTGGAATGGGGCAAGGTCGATCCGGAGGCCATTTCAGCGATTGCGTTTCGTTGACAAAGGTCACGGACGTCTCTAACATCGCCCCTTTTCCACCGTTGGGGAATGCTGTGATCCGGGTCGACGTTTGCGACTCGGTTGGCGGCGGCCTCGGGGGTGATTTTTGATTGTCAATCAGGCCCCGACGATCTGCGGTTTGATGTCGGAGGCGGTCGGATCGCGTTGTCGATTCGGTTCGTTTCCGGTTTTCGCACCCGGTTGTGTCTGCGGTCTGACGAAGCCATCACAAACAATGTTCGCAGCGAGTCGCGAGCATTCCTATTGAGCAGGGGGAGCCTGAGTGGCCGACGCCAGTCAAAAGCGGTTCCGGATCCGCATGGAGGCCTTTGACCATTCGGTCTTGGACCAGTCTGCGCTGGAGATCGTGGACACGGCCAAGCGGTCTGGTGCCAAGGTGCACGGTCCGATTCCTCTGCCGACGCGGATCGAGCGATACACCGTCCTCAGAAGTCCACACATTGACAAGAAGTCTCGCGAGCAGTTCGAGATTCGGACTCACAAGCGGCTTATCGATATCGTTCAGCCGACCGGAAAGACGATCGACGCCTTGAACAAGTTGTCGTTGCCGGCCGGAGTTGACATCAAAATTAAGGCTTCCGGCTAACCCGGCCCGTAGCGGGCCGGATTTGTCCGGCAGGTCACCAGGATAAGGAATTAGGAACCATGCCGGTCGGACTCTTGGGCCGCAAGGTCGGAATGACTCAGGTCTACGATGAGGCTGGGGATTTGGTCCCGGTCACCGTGATCGAGGCAGGCCCGTGCGTGGTTTTGCAGTTGCGGACTGTGGAGCGAGACGGCTACGAGGCGGTTCAGTTGGGCTACGACGACAAGAAGCGTCCGGTGGGTGGGCAACGGTCTCGGAGCAGCCAGGCCCGGCGTAGCGAGCGAGGTCACGTGGCGGCTCTGTCGAGCAAGCGGTCCAAGGCTCGGGCCGAGGCGGGCGTCGAGGCGATCGAGAAGGCTGGCAGCGAGCCAAAGCGGTTTGTCCGCGAGTTCCGGGTCGATGGTGAAGGCGTTGACTTGGAGGTGGGGCAGACTCTGACTGTCGATCTCTTCGGTGAGATCTCTCATGTTGACGTCGTCGGGACCAGTAAGGGGCGAGGATTCGCCGGAGTGATGAAGCGACACAATTTTTCGGGCCAACGGGCGACTCACGGTGTCAAGCGAGTGCATCGGCACGGAGGCTCAATTGGCATGAGTGCCGATCCGGCTCGAGTGCTGAAGGGGACGCGGATGCCTGGGCAGTTCGGGAATGCCCGCAGCACGGTCCGTCATCTGCAGGTGGTTCGGGTGGATGCCGAGACAAACACGCTGCTGGTCAAGGGGGCTGTGCCCGGGCATCAGGGAGGCTATCTGATGATCCGGCCGACAAACAAACTGGGATGACACACAGGCGGTTCCGGGCCATTGGGCTTGGACTCTGACAGATATAGATGACAAACCGGGGCGAGCCGAAGCTGGTCCTGGACGAGACGCGGAAGTGGACTTTTCGACATGATCACCCTGCCGATTCATGACATGAGCGGTGCCGAGGTCGGGACGTATGATCTCGACGGCGCCGACCTGGCTTCGGGCATCAATAAGCAGCTGCTTCACGATGTGGTGGTGATGTATGAAGCGAACCTGAGACAGGGTTCGGCCAAGACTAAGTCGCGGGGCGAAGTGCAAGGCTCGACCCGAAAGCTGTACCGTCAGAAGGGGACCGGTCGGGCTCGGGCGGGATCGAGCCGGACGCCGGTCAGACGGGGCGGGGGGCACGCCTTCGCCAAACAGCCCAAGGACTGGTCGTATCGCCTGCCTAAGAAGGCTATTCGCTTGGCCACGCGGCAGGCACTGCTGAGTAAGTTTATGGACAACGAGGTGACTTTGCTGCAGGATCTGGTGATTCCCGAGCCGCGGACTCGTCATGTCGCTGCCCTGCTCGAAGCTGTCGGGCTCGAGGCAACCTCCGGTCTGCTGGTAATCTCGGCTCACGATGACGACATCTGGCGGGCCGCTCGGAACATCTCCAGTCTCTGGGTGTCGCCGGCCGCCGAACTGAATGCCTATAAACTGCTCCATCAGAAGCAGTTGGTGCTGACCACCGAGACAGTCGATTTGCTCCGTGAAGGGCCGCCCAAGTCCGTGCCGGTTGCCGTGGGTGATGCGACTGATGCGGAGGAGGCCGTCTGAGTCGGCCGGGGAAGTAGAAGATGAAACAATCCACCACGAACACTTCGGACACGTCCAGTCGCCGGCGCGGCTTGGATCTCGAGCCCTACCAGGTGGTGCTTCGACCGGTTGTGACCGAGAAGAGCATGGAGCAATCTCAGGATGACGAGCTGAATGCCTATACGTTTGAAGTGCATCAGCAGGCGTCCAAGGACCAGATCCGTGCGGCGATCGAGCAATTGTTTGAGGTTCGCGTGGTTTCGGTGAGGACTCAGAAGCGACACGGCAAGCCTCGCCGACACAAGACTCATCTTGGACACACCAAGAGTTGGAAGAAGGCGATCGTCAAGTTGCATCACGAGGATCACATTACGTTCTTCTAGGCGACCAGTTCTCAGTCAGAAGCGACCGTACACCAAGACTCCGAGAAACATCTATTACCGGACCGTTGTTCGACTCTTTGGAGTTGGCTTGATCCGGGCAGTATACAGAGGCAGCGACAATGGGCATTCGCAAATACAAGCCAACGACTCCGGGCCGTCGTGGTGCCACGGTGAGCGATTTTTCCGAGTTGACGGATCAGAATAGGCGTCCTGAGCGTCGTTTGACGAAGCCTCGTAAGAAGACTGGTGGCCGGAACAATCAGGGTAAGATCACGACGCGTCATCGCGGAGGTGGCCACAAGCAGCGGTACCGGATCATCGATTTCAAGCGTCTCAAGGATGGCGTCCCGGCGAAGGTCGCCTTCATCGAGTACGACCCGTGTCGGACGGCTCGGATCGCGTTGTTGCACTACGCTGATGGTGAAAAGCGATACATCCTGGCTCCCGAGGGGATGGTTGCGGGGGATCAGGTGATGAGTGGTCCGTCGGCGGAACCGAAGGTGGGCAACTGCATGCCTCTTTCGAGGATCCCGTTGGGGACGACGATTCACAATATCGAGATGCAGCCAGGCCGTGGTGGCCAGTTGTGTCGCAGTGCTGGTGCTGCCGGAGTGCTCAACGCTCGGGAAGAGAAGTGGGCGCAGATCACGTTGCCATCTGGAGAAGTTCGTCGGTTACCGGTGGCTTGCCGTGCCACGATCGGCCAGATTGGTAATGTCGAGCACAGCCTGATCGTGTTAGGTAAGGCGGGTCGCAAGAGATGGATGGGGCGGAGGCCTCATGTCCGCGGCACCGCAATGAACCCGGTCGCTCACCCGATGGGTGGTGGCGAAGGACGCAACTCGGGTGGCCGTCACCCGTGCAGCCCGACTGGCAAACTGGCCAAGGGTGGCTCGACCCGCAACCGCAAGAAGGCTTCGTCGCGAGCCATTGTGCGGCGACGTCGGTCACGGCGGTATGGACAACTGAAGATCTGAACGCGAATCGGTACGGTGGCATTTCCTGCCGTTTCCACAGACGACACGAAGCGAGAAACGACGAAATGGGACGGTCACTCAAGAAGGGCCCCTACGTTGACGAGAAGCTGCTCAAGAAGATTGGGAAGCTCGATCTGGAAAACCGCAAGGATCCGATCAGGACCTGGGCACGGCGGAGTACGATTCCGCCGGAATTCATCGGTCACACCTTCCTGGTTCACAACGGGCGAGCTCATATCAGCGTGTACGTGACCGAGGATATGGTCGGTCACAAGCTGGGTGAGTTCGCTCCGACTCGAACCTTCCGTGGCCACGGAGCTCGTGGCGGCCGTTAGAACGAACCCGACAGACATACACCGCAGCCATCACACACCTCAACTCACACGACATCATCAACACTAAGGAATGGCCACGATGGCCCTCGTCAAGGCATCACACCGTTACGCCAGGATTTCGGCGACCAAGGTGCGTCCCTTGGCTGATCTGGTTCGTAACCAGACGGTCGAGAACGCATTGGACGCTTTGCGGTACCTGCCCAACCGCGGAGCGAGGATGCTCGAACAGGTGATTCTCAGTGCTCAGGCCAACGCGTCTGAGCAGACAGCTCATGTGGGACGATTGAAGATCACCGAGGTGAAGGTGGATGGCGGTCCGATGGTCAAGAGAATCCGACCACGGGCTCGCGGGATGGCCTTCACGATCCGTAAACGACAATGTCACATCCATGTGGGGATCGACGTGCCTGAGGCGGGTTGAGCCACTGGACCCCGACCACAACGCACTGAAGGCTCGGACAGCCTGACAACTACTCAAACAGTCAACACGCGACACAAACCAGACGGCCTCGATGCGAGGCAAAGGACAACCGAATGGGACAAAAGGTTCGACCGACCGGATTCCGAGTGGGTGTCGTCGAAGACTGGCGCAGTCGCTGGTATGCCACGAAGAGGGAGTTCGGCGATCTGTTGATCGAGGACCACAAGATCCGGGCCTACGTGAAGGAGAAGTACCAGTTTGCCTTGATTGCGAAGGTCGAAATCGAGCGGACTCGGGATTTTGTGACCGTCCACCTGCACAGTGCGCGGCCAGGGATTATCATTGGTCGCAAGGGGCAGGAGGTCGAGCGTCTTGAGGCGGATCTCGAGAAGCTGACCGGCCGGCGGATGGAATTGAAGATTGTCGAGATCAACGATCCCCAGCGGAATGCGGTTTTGGTGGCTCAGGATGTGGCGTCTCAATTGGAGAAACGCGGCAGTTTTCGACGCGCGGTGAAGAGGACATTGGATCAGGTGATGGAAGCGGGAGTCTACGGCGTCAAGGTTCAGGTTTCGGGGCGACTCGGCGGTGCCGAAATGTCTCGAACCGAAAAAGCCAGCCGCGGCTCGATTCCGCTATCCACTCTACAACAACACATTGACTACGGTTTCCACGAGGCTCGGACTGCCCAGGGGATTATTGGGGTGAAGGTCTGGATCAATCGAGGAACTTACACGAGCGAGGAGTCTGGCGATGGCGCTAATGCCCAAGCGGGTGAAGCACCGCAAAAGCCAAAGAAGACGCATAAAAGGTAACGCCACACGGGGCAACACCGTGGCTTTTGGTGACTGGGGACTCCAGTCACTTGAGCCTGGTCACGTCCGGGCGGCGACGATCGAGGCGTGTCGGATTGCTGTGATGCAGTACATTCGTGGTGAGGGGAAGCTGTACATCCGGATCTTCCCGGACAAGCCCGTCACCGCACGTCCTCTGGAAACTCGAATGGGAAAGGGCAAGGGCGAACCGGATCACTGGGTCGCAGTCGTCAAGCCCGGCACCGTACTATTTGAAGTCAAGGGAATCTCCAAGGAAGCTGCTCAGGACTGTTTCGCTCGGGTTGCCTACAAGCTGCCTGTCCGAGTCCGCCTGCTAGGCCGACAGCCTATCGTCTAGGATTTTGGCCCCCGACACTTCAGCAAGACTTCTGACCGGATCTTGATCCGGCACTAACGACGACACTGACACACGGCGAACCGACGATGACCAAGGCGTCCGAATACCGACAGATGAGCGACGAGCAGTTGACTCATGAACTGAGGCAACTGATCGAGGAGTTGTTCCGGCTGACGGTGCAGGCGGCGACCGAACGACTTGATGCACCCAGCAATCTCCGCAAACTCAGACGCGACATCGCCCGGATCAAGACGATCCAGCGTGAGCAGGAGTTGGCGGCGGTGGTGTTGGAGTCGGAAGCGGCTGAGGTGGCGGAAGCGGCGACCGAATCGGTGACCGAGGAATCCTGAAGCGACATTGACAATTGACAAAATTCCCCCGATCCGAATCGGCCGGGGTCACCAGAAGAGAACGAGACAGCAGGCCATGAAAAAGAGACTCACCGGAGTCGTGACCAGCGACAAGGGCGACAAGACGCTGCGGGTCGAGATCGAGCGTCGTTATCGACATGGGATGTACGGGAAGATCGTTCGCGGGCGGACGGTCTGTCATGTGCATGATGAGGGCAACGTGGCGCACGAGGGCGACGTGGTTGAGATCATCGAGTGCCGGCCCCGGTCGAAGACCAAGCGATGGGACCTGGTGCGAGTGGTCGAAAGTACGACGGAAGCGATTGGTTAGGGCGGTCAGGGCGAGAGAAGCCAGAGAGGAATGGGCGACGGGACGATCGTCGCTCGGAACGGAAGAAACCATGATTCAGATGCAGACCAAGCTTGACGTCGCCGACAATTCCGGCGCCAAGATCGCACGGTGTATCAAGGTGCTGGGTGGCTCGAGCCGCCGAACGGCAGGCTTGGGCGATATTGTCGTCGTCAGCATTCAGAAGTCTCTGCCGGGAAGTCAGGTTCGCAAGGGGAGTGTCGAGCGCGGAGTGATTGTCCGTTGTCGGCAGGCCACTCGACGAGCCGACGGTAGTTATGTCCGGTTTGATAGCAACGCGATCGTGCTGCTTGATGAAGACCAGAACCCCAGGGGCACTCGGATCTTTGGCGCCGTAGCAAGAGAACTCCGGGAACGGCGATTCATGAAGATCGTCAGCCTGGCCAGTGAGGTAGTGTGAACGATGAAGATCCGATCGGGAGATCTGGTGGTGGTGATCAGTGGTGAGGACAAGAGTCCCACTCCACGCCGCGTTGTGCAGGTGGTCGGTGGGGGCCGGAAGGTTCGTGTCGAGGGCGTGCATCAGGTCAAGAAACACGTCCGTCGTGGGCATCCCCGGAGTCCTCAAGGGGGGCAATTGGAGATCGACCTGCCAATTGACAGTTCCAATGTGCTCTTCTACTGTGGCCAGTGTGATCAGGGCGTTCGGCTGGGAGTGCGATTTCGCGAAGACGGTGCTAAGGTCCGTTATTGCAAGAAGTGCGAGGCCGAAGTGGGCATGATTGGTGCTCCCAAGGCGTCTCGCCAGGCGAGCGTTACGGGTTGAACGAACAGAAACAGACAGGAGCGGGATCGCGAGTGGTTCCGATCAGCAGACGACAGCAGGGTAACCGACACAAGTTTTTAGTCTCCGATTGATTCGGCGGCCGACCGACGGCCGCTTCAAGCAACACCGAAAGCACTTAAGCAGATGACCCGGTTGCAGGACAAGTACCGAGACGAGGTGATTCCGGCGCTCAGAGACCGCCTGGAGGTGTCGAATGATCTGGCGGTGCCTCGTCTGGAAAAAATCAACATCAGCATGGGGGTCGGCGAGGCGATCGTGGACAACAAGCGGCTGGACGAGGCCGTCGGGCATCTGACCACCCTTTCGGGACAGAAGCCTCAGATCACAAGAGCCCGTCGCAGCGTCGCCGCCTTCAAGCTTCGCGAAGGCATGCCGATCGGCTGCCGTGTGACTTTGAGGCGTCAGCGGATGTGGGAGTTTCTCGAACGCCTGATCGTTCTGGTCCTGCCTCGCGTGCGTGACTTCCGGGGATTGAACCCGCAGAGTTTCGACGGTCGCGGCAATTATTCGTTGGGATTGACCGAACAGATGGTGTTTCCCGAGATCAACCCGGACAGTGTCCACCACACGCAGGGTATGAACATCACCCTGGTGACCAGTGCCGAGACGAATGACGCGGGACGCGAACTGCTGAGGGAATTGGGGATGCCGTTTCAGAAAGAGGACGAGGACTGATGGCGAGCAAGGCCAAGATCGAGAAGGCAAACCGAAAGCCGAAATTCAGTAGCCGCGGGGAACGTCGCTGCCAGCTGTGTGGACGGCCCCGTGCGGTGTACCGAAAGTTCAAGATCTGCCGAATCTGTTTCCGCGACCTCTGTCTGGATGGGCTGATCCCCGGAGCCCGCAAGGCCAGTTGGTAAACGATGTTTCCTTTCCTCATGGACCACTGCAACCTGTTCGAACAGAATAACGGGTTCAAGAAAATACAGCCGGCTTTGACCGGAACCGCCAAGAGATACAGACCATGATGACCGACCCGATCGCCGACATGCTCACTCGCATCCGCAACGCACTGCGGATCGAGCGGGCTCATGTCGAAATTCCCACCTCTCGCGTCAAGCAGGGGATTGCCGAGGTGCTCAAACGTGAGGGGTACATTTGGGAATTCGAAGTTGTCGAGCAGGAACCTCAGAATCTCCTTCGCCTCAATCTCAAGTACGGCCCCAACGGCGAGGACGTGATCCAGTCGATCCAGCGAGTCAGCAAGCCCGGCCGGCGGGTGTATGCTCGTAGTAGCGCCTGCGGCGAGGTGCTGCAGGGGCTGGGGATCTCGGTCATTTCGACCAGTCAGGGCGTCTTGAGCAACCGCGAGGCTAAGTCGAAGAGCATCGGTGGCGAAGTGCTCTGCGAGATCTGGTAAACTAGTCCACAACCACCAAACACACCGGTCGAATTCACTCTTGTTTGTCCCAGCGTTTCTGTCCCACGCGACCCAAGGCTTCTGAGATGTCTCGAATTGGAAAACAGCCGATCCCGATTCTTTCGGGTGTTGAGGTCACGGTGACTGGAACGGTGGTCCGGGTTCAGGGGCCCAAGGGCGAGTTGTCCTTGGATCATCATCCGGCGTTGGACGTGTTGGTGGATGAGGATCCGAAGCAGTTGCGGGTGACTCGACCGGACGATTCCCGAGCCAACCGTTCGCTGCATGGGTTGACTCGCAGCTTGATCGACAACATGGTCGCCGGCGTCGTGACTCCATTCGAGAAGCAGTTGGAGATTCACGGAGTGGGTTACCAGGCGGTCTTGGACGGTGATATTCTGAATCTGAGTGTGGGTTTTGCTCACATGGTGAAGTTGTCGTTACCGTCTGGTATTTCGTGCGAACTGCCGAGTTCGACATTGGTCAAGGTCAGTGGTTGCGACAAGCAGGCGGTGGGCCAGTTTGCCGCCAACATCCGTGCCGTGCGGCCTCCGGAGCCGTATAAGGGCAAGGGGATCCGATATCGTGACGAGTACGTACGCAGGAAGCAGGGCAAGGCATTTGCGAGTGCCGGAGGCTAATCGGGTAGGAGTCCAGGGCGGGTTCTCTGCGATTTTCGAAGATTGATTGAAGAGTCATGAAAGCAAGCAAACGAATTACTATCGGTCGTCGACGACGAGGTTTCCGAGTGCACAACCGTGTGCGTCGGGATCGTAATGGGCGCCTGAGGTTGAGTGTGTACCGCAGCAACAAGCACATTTACGCTCAGGTGATCGACGACGAATCGGGGCGGACATTGGCTGCAGCGAGCACGACCGAGGGCGACGGGCCGGGCGGGAACTGCCAGGCGGCCGCATTGGTGGGACAGCGAGTGGCCGAGCGGGCGATTGAGGCGGGAGTCAAGGAGGTCACGTTTGACCGTGGCCGATTTGGTTATCATGGTCGAGTGGCGACCTTGGCGGATGCAGCACGTGAGGCGGGGTTGAGTTTCTAACAGGACAAACAACGGGGTGAGGCCACCGACCGGTAGGAACCGGAAGGGGTCTGGGAGCAGAGAATCGTGTCAACTGGTAGAGCAGGCGGCGGTCCCAGTGGTGGACCGGGCGGCGGTGGCGGTTCTGGCGGAGGCCGGGGGCGCGGTGGTGGAACTGGTGGGCCTGGTGGACCTGGTGGTGGTCGTGGTCGTGGCCGTGGTGGTCGCGAGCGTCGTGCCGAGGGTCCCGAGCAGGTCGTGCAGATTCGTCGCTGTTCGTGCGTCGTCAAGGGAGGCCGTCGGTTCAGCTTTTCGGCTCTGGTGGTCGTCGGCGACAAGAACGGCCGAGTTGGCTGGGGATACGGGAAAGCGACCGAGGTCCCGATGGCGGTCGAGAAGGCTGTCAAGAACGCGGACCGGAACATGATCACCGTGCCGCTGGTCGGAAAGACGATTCCTCACCAAGTGATCGGCCGCTTTGGCGCCGCCAAGGTGCTGCTCTTGCCGGCCAGTCCGGGAACCGGCATCATTGCCGGAGAGACCGTGCGGTCGGTCGTCGATTCGCTCGGCGTCGCCGACATCCTGACCAAGAGCCGTGGCTCGAACAATCCGATCAACCTGGTCAAGGCGACCTTTGAAGGCCTCAAGCGGCTGCGAACCCGTGAAACGGTTGCGGAGCTACGGGGAGTAGAAATCTCGTGATTCTCGATGACGTCCACCGCGGTATCAACAAACATAAACAACGTAAGCGTGTCGGCCGTGGTCCCGGTTCGGGCCATGGTAAGACGTCTGGTCGCGGCCACAACGGCTACGGCAGCCGTGCTGGAGCGTCGCGTCGTCGCGGTTTTCAGGGCGGACAGATGCCGTTGTTTCGCCGCGTGGCCAAGCGGGGTTTCAACAACAAGGCCTTCGCCGATGTTGTAACGATACTCAACGTCGCCACGCTCGAGGAGATCTTCGACAAGGGGGACACGGTGGATCGGAAGTCGCTGCTGACCAAGGGGTTGGCCAAGGGACGATTCGATCTGCTCAAGATCCTCGGTCAAGGTGAACTCAAGACGGCTCTGACCGTTGTGGCGGATCGGTTTTCGAAGTCGGCGATCGAAAAGATCGAGGCGGCTGGTGGAACCGTCCAGGTGGTTGGAGCCGAATGATTGGCCGGGAATCAATGAGCAGGCTGCTGGAGCAGGCTGAAGGAAACGAGGCGGGTCGAGTGGGTCTCTGGATGACTGGCCGGCAAGGGACTGTCCGAGTGATGTTGGTGAGTCAGCTGCGATGATCGCTAGGGCGATGACCGTCTTCAAGATTCCGGAATTGCGGCGTAAGATCTTTCTTACGATCGCGCTGTTAGGGATCTACCGCATGGGATTCTGGATCCCATTGCCGTTCATTAATCAGCAGGTCCTGCAGGAGAGTCTGCAGAACATGCAGACCAACCAGGGCATTGGCCAGATCATGCAGGTCGTGGCCCTGTTTTCGGCATCGAATATCGGCAACAGCACGATTTTCGGCCTGGGCATCATGCCCTATATCTCCGCGTCGATCATCTTCCAACTGCTGGGAAGCGTCGTACCTCGACTGCAGGAACTGCAGAAGGAAGGCGAGGCGGGTCGGAAGAAAATCAATGAGTGGACTCGTCGGGCGACGGTGGTGATTTGTCTATTCCAGAGTTATTTCTGGATTCGGGCTCTTTCGGGCGGAGTGCTTGGTGGTGGCGGGCTGATTCTGGACGGTTACGACACGTTTGCTTGGCACATGGTTGGCACGATCACCATGACGGCCGGGACGGTGTTTTTGATGTGGATTGGTGAACAGATCGACGCCTACGGGATCGGTAACGGCATCAGCCTGCTGATCATGGCCGGGATTCTGGCGAGGATGCCTCAGGCGGGAGCCGAATTGCTGCGACCGGCGTTTGACGATGGAGTCGGGTTGGGGACCGATTCGGGGATCGAGAAGTTGTTGTTGCTGGGAGTGATCTTTGTGGCGGTGGTCTTCTGGGTGATCATGATCACTCAAGGGCAGCGCAGGATCCCGATCCAGAGTGCCAAGCATGTCCGTGGTCGCCGGGTGCACGGTGGACAGCGTCAGAGTTTGCCATTGCGAGTCAACCAGGCAGGTGTGATGCCGATCATCTTTGCCTCGAGTCTGTTGATGATCCCGATGTTTCTGTTTCAGCAGTTGCACCAGCACTTCGGCCCGAGGATCTGGGGGCCGTTGGCCGACGCATTCGGTTCCAGCGGACGCGGGTTTGTCTACAACATCAGTTATATTGGCCTGATCTACTTCTTCTGTTACTTCTGGACGGCGGTGACGTTCAATCCGCGGGACATGGCGAGTAACCTGAAGGACTACGGCAGTTTCGTGCCAGGGTATCGACCTGGCGAGCGAACTGCCGCGTTTCTCGAGCAGGTCATGGTGCGAATCACGTATGTGGGGGCGGCCTTTCTGGCGTTGGTGGCGATCATTCCCACGATCATTGCCACGGCTATGGGGATCCCTTTCTTGATTGCCAGTTTTTATGGTGGCACCGGGCTGCTGATTGTCGTCTCGGTTGCGCTGGACCTGGTCCAGAAGATCGACAGTCATCTGGTGATGAGGAATTACCCGGGGCTGCTCGAGGGGGAATCCTGATTCTCAGTTGTGCCGGGAGAAGCTTCCGGTGATGAGTCTCAGGAGTGCCAGCGAGATTGCCGCGATCGGCCGAGCCGGCCAGATCGTTTCCGCGGCACTCGAAGCCGCCGTCGATCTGGCTCAGCCGGGAGTGACGACCGGCCGGCTGGACGAGGTTGTTTCGGACCTGTACCGATCGGCGGGTGCTGAAGCGATCTTTCGCGGAGCAGCCTCAGTAGTCGGGGGGACGCCATTTCCGGCGGCCAGTTGCGTTTCGGTCAATCAGCAGGCATTGCATGGCATCCCTGGTGACCGCGTGCTGCAAGTCGGCGACTTGTTGACCATCGACACCGGTTGCCGATTCGAGGGCTGGTGTGCCGACTCGGCAACCAGCGTGGGGGTGGGGCGTCTTGCGGCGGATGCCGAGGAGTTGTTGTCGGGAGGTCGTCGGGCGTTTGGGGTGGCGTTGGAGGTGTTGGGAGTGGGTGGGCGGTGGTTGGATGTTGTGCGGCGGGTCCACGAGGAAGTGGACCGGTTGCAGTTGCGGTTAATCGAGGGCCCGGCCGGGCATGGGATCGGGCGGGACTTACACGAGGATCCGGTGGCGGGTTGGAGGCGACGTGGCGAGTCGGATTTTGATGTTGTCGATGGACTGGTTCTGGCTGTCGAGCCGGTGGTCACAACCGGAGACGGTCGATTGAAACTGGCGGCTGGAGGGTGGACACTCGAGACGATCGACGGGCACCCGACGGTGCATTTCGAGCAGACCGTGGCGGTGACGTCCGAGGGTCTCGAGATCCTGACTCCGTGTCGGATCGGCAGCTGAAACGGGCCGGGCGGTGTTGGTAGAGTCCTGGTTGGTGTAGGTGGAGTGACTCGAGTTGTGAGTTGGTGTCAGTTTTCGCTTGGCGTACACTTGTTTATAGCCCTTGGCGGTCCCTATACTGGTCGAGATCCAGTCTGGACGACGCTTCAGAATAACAGGGTCAATGTCGATGAAGGTGCGCTCGAGCGTCAAGCGAATCTGTGAGAACTGCAAGGTCGTGCGGCGCAAGGGCCGGATCTACGTGATCTGTTCCTCCAACCCCAGGCACAAGCAGCGGCAGGGTTGAGTGCGTCTCTGTCGAAATCCCGGAACGGTACCGGGGGCGAAGAGTGTTCGACAGGCTGGCAGTATTGATGATTGCGGAATGGGAAATCCCGGGGCGAGAGTGAGACGATGCCGCGAATCCAGGGCGTAGACATACCCAATGACAAGGCGCTTTACGTCTCGTTGACCTATCTACTGGGGATCGGTCGCACGACGGCCTTGGACATCTGTCACCGGCTGAGGCTGGATCCTCGGGCGAAGGCAGGTGAGTTGAGTGAAGACGAAGTCGTGCGGATCAGCAATCATCTTGACAAGGAGATCCTGGTCGAGGGGCCACTGCGGCGGAAGGTGCAGCAGGAGGTGTCACGGCTGAGGGACATCCGGTGTTACCGGGGTATCAGGCATCGCCGCGGCTTGCCGGTGCGAGGCCAGCGGACTCGGACGAACGCCAGGACTCGCAAGGGTGTCAAGAAGACGGTGGCGGGCAAGAAGGGTGTCAAGGACATTCGTTAGTCGGCAGGTCACCGGGATCGATTGGGACGAACAGAAATGACCGGCTGGGCTCCTCGAAGTGGGGCGTAGTCGGAGGCATGATAAAAGAGGGAGAGACCGTGGCAAAAGTCAAACGTCGGAAGGTTCGACGCAATGTGACTCGAGCGATCGCTCACATCAAGGCGACGTTCAACAATACAATCGTGACCATCACCGATCCCAACGGCGACGTGCTGTGCTGGGCGACGGCTGGCACGAGCGGTTTCAAGGGGAGTCGTAAGAGTACTCCGTTTGCCGCTCAACGTGCGGCCGAGACCTGTGCTGAGCGTGCTGCGAAGATGGGTGTGCGTGAAATGGAGATCCGGGTCAAGGGGCCGGGGTCTGGTCGCGAGAGTGCGATCACGGGGTTGCAGGCAGCCGGGATTACGATCAAGGTGATCGAGGATGTCACTCCGTTGCCTCATAACGGGTGCCGCCCTCCAAAGAAGCGACGTGTATAATTTGGGAGCGTGACATCGTGTCGGGACCGGGCTCACCCCGGATAAGATCGACGCGGGACTTGCGACTCGGACAGCGACTGGAAGCGACAGGAGATGGGCCACGATGCGGATTCGTTGGCGTGGATTGGAATTGCCCAGCCGGGTGATGCCCGATCAGGAAACACTGACTGACACTTACGGACTGTTCGTTGTCGAACCCTTTGAACGGGGATTCGGGACAACAGTCGGCAACAGCCTGAGGCGGATTCTGCTCTCGAGTCTTGAGGGCAGCGCTGTCACAGAGGCTCGGATTAGCGGGGCTCAGCACGAGTTCACGACGATCCCCGGTGTGGTCGAGGATGTCACGGACATCTGTCTGAATTTCAAGTCGCTGGTTGTCGACAACCAGAGCCCGACGCCCAAGACGATCCGCATCGCAAAGGACACGGCCGGTGTTGTCACCGGAGCGGATGTTGAGACAGATGGTGTGGTCGAGGTGGTCAACAAAGACCTGGTGATCGCGACTCTGACCGACGACGTGCCGTTTCATGTCGAGTTGACTGTCGAGAACGGGCGGGGTTACATTCCTGCCGATGATCATGAAGAATTCGGCTCCGAGGTCGGAGTCATTCCGCTCGATGCCACCTTCTCGCCTGTGATTCGAGTGAGGTACAAGATCGAGGAAACTCGGGTTGGGCAGCGGACCAACTACGATCGGCTGCTGCTGGAGATCTGGACCAACGGAGTGGTGACTCCGGAAATGGCACTCGTCGAAGCCGCCAAGATTCTCCGAAAGCATCTCAACCCGTTCATCACTTACCGCGAACCGGGCCCCGAAGTGTCTCCCGACACCGCCTTGCAGGGGATGGCCGATCAGATCGGCTACGGACCCGTCGATCTGGAACTCGAAGAAACTCTCAACAGAAGCCTCGCCGAATTGAATCTCTCGGTTCGAGCCACCAACTGCCTCGAGTCCGAAGGCATCACCACGGTGCGGGATCTTGTGGGGAGGTCGGAGGACGAGTTGCTGACTGTGAGGAACTTTGGCGAAACGACTTTGGATGAGGTCCAGGAACGACTCGAATCGTTGAACCTGCGGCTGGGCATGAAGGTGGCCAACTCGTCACCGTCCTGATCTCGTACACGAGACGAACGCACCCAGAGATACAACCAGAGACACCAATAGGGCGAAGACAGACCGATGCGACACAGAATCCGAGGCCGCAAGCTGGGCCGCAGTCCGTCTCACCGCCGTGCTATGTTGAGAAATATGGCGTGCAGCCTGATTCGCACGCTGGACCAGGACGAGGATGATCCGACCCGGGCCAAGATTGCCGGTCGGATTGTGACCACGTTGCCCAAGGCCAAGGAACTGCGACCGTTCGTCGAAAAACTGGTGACCCTGGCCAAGAAGGGGCGTCAGCACGAGTTGGCGGCTGCGGAGATTAAGTCGGATGTGCCCGCCAAGGTGGGCCACCCCGAAGGACGCAGCGAGTGGAAGCAGTTCCGTGAGTCGGATGAGTACGCGCCGTGGCACACGGCACTCGCACCTGCCGTGGCCTGCCGACGCAGGGCCTTTTCGATGCTCCGTGACAAACTTGCAGTCACCATTCTCTTCGAAGAACTCGCCGACCGCTTCGCCGATCGGCCCGGTGGGTACACCCGAATCCTCAAGCTGGCCACCGTGCGACTGGGCGATGCCGGTCGACAGGCGTTGATCGAGTTTGTCGGAGACGATGACAAGGTCGAGAAGCGAGAGTCGAGCCTGGCGGTTGAGGACGAAGAGACGGTTGAGGTGGAATCGGACGAGTCGTCTGAGGATGACGCTTCGGACGAGTCGTCTGAGGGTGATACCGAGTCTGAAGACACTGTGGCGGACGCGGGAGATTCGGGGGATGAGGCTGCTGTCGAGACTGAGACTGAGGCGGATGGCGAAGCCTCGGACGATTCGTAGTCCGTCACCTCGTCGAATTCGGCTGATGGGTGTTTCGGCCGATTCGAGCCAGTCTGCGTCTGGCGACGCGATCGAATTCGATTTTTGTGTTGCGATGGGTCGGTTGTGCGACGACATCACATCACGCGTCCCCGAGTTGTCTCATGTCGCGATGGACGATGTGGTGGTTGGGATGACTCGATCGCGTCGTCGTGGTCGGGCGGGTTTGTGGGCGAAGTTGACGCCGTTGCGATTCGAGGGTGGTGCTCGAGTGAGTTTGCGTCGAGGGCGTCGTTTTGTGATCGAACCGTTGGTTGTCGACGGCCGCGAGCGTCTCTACATCCTCACATTCTGCCTGCCTCGGTTTCTCGAACTGACGTATCGCGAGAAGTTGGTGACGGTCTTCCACGAGTTGTACCATGTCGGTCCGAAATTCGACGGCGACCATCGTCGTTTTTCCGGTCGCTATCACATCCATTCTTCTCGAGCCGATTGGTTCGACGCCGAGTCCGAGCGGTTGTGCGAGCTGTATCTGGCGACGTCACCGGTTCCGCAGGCCTGCCGGTTCCTGGAGCACCGCGCCGACACGCTGTTGTCTCGTCATCGAGCGATCACAGGGGTGACGATCCCGGTACCGAAGCTGCTGCCATTGGAGGACGCGGCCTAGTTCGAGGTGACAGCTGCGATCGCTTCGCAGGCGGCGTCGATGTCGTCAGCGGTGGTGAAGGGGCCGATGCTGAGTCGCACGGTGCCGCCACTTGCTAGGGTTCCGGCGGCACGGTGGACACCAGGAGCACAGTGCAATCCGGCCCGGACCTGGATCCCGAACGATTCGTCGAGCACAGTGGCCAGGACGTGCGGTTCGAGTGTGTCGGAGACCAAGCTGACAACTGCGACGGTGTGACTTCCTGGCGGAGGTCCGATCAGTGAGATGTTTGGGAGCGGATCGAGCCCCGCGATCAGTCTTTCGGTCAGCGACGCTTCGGCCGCCGCAATCGTTTCGACTGAGCGTTCCTCGATCCAAGCCAACCCGGCTTCGAGGCCAAACAGGCCAGTGGCATTGGCGTTGCCGGCTTCGAGTCGGTCGGGCATGGCTTCGGGTTGGCGGTCCCGCTGGCTGTCTGACCCCGTACCACCCTGCCGGAGGCCTCGGAGCTGCTCGTCAACGCCGGGCCGGACATACAGCAGGCCGGTGCCCAAGGGCCCCAGCAGTCCCTTGTGGCCGGCACAGGCCAGCAGGTCGACCGGCCAATCGGCGAGGTTGATGGGCAGGTGACCGGCCGTCTGTGCCGCGTCGACAAGCATCAGCGCGTTGGCATTGTGGGCGATGCTGCCGATGTCGTCGATCGCCTGCACGACGCCGGTCACATTCGAGGCATGCTGGACCGCCACCAGTCGTGTGGTGGGTCTCAGGGCGTCTTGGACCAACGCGGGATCCACTCGACCGGCGGAATCGACATCGACGACTGTCAATTCGATTCCGCGTCGGTCCACGAGTTCGCCAAGTGGTCGGAGCACCGAGTTGTGTTCGGCGGCGGTGGTGACGACGTGATCGCTGGATTCGAGCAGTCCGTGTAGAGCGATGTTGAGAGCGTCGGTGGCGTTGAAGGCCCAAGCCACTCGTTCGGGCGATTCGGCACCCAACAGATCAGCCGCCCGCTTGCGGCACGTCCGCAGTACCGAGTCGACTTCGACCGCCGTTCGGGACCCGCCACGTCCGGCCGCCGCGCCCAGCGATCGGTTGAAGTGGTCCATTGCAGCGTAGACCGACTCGGGCTTCGGAAAGCTCGTGGCCGCGTTGTCGAGATAAATGCGGGGCACGGGCGGGATCCGGGTTCTGGGGTGACAGCGAGCCGAGAGGGGTATGGGGCGGGCGGTGTGGGTGTGGGGTGATCAGCCTCCGATCGAGTACATCGGTCGATCGGGTTGGACAAAGTGATCGGAGTTGATTTCGTGTCCTTGGGTTTTGGCATGAATCGAGGCAGCAATCGCTTCGACAATTCGCGAGTCTCTGTCACTCTCGTCGCCTCCACGCAGCAGTTCCTTGACGTCCGTTTCCTGAAGACTGAACAGGCAATTGCGGAGTTTTCCGTCGGCGGTCAATCGGAACCGGTTGCAGTTACTGCAGAAGGGTTCGCTGACCGAGGCGATCAGGCCAATGCGTCCGATTCCGTCGGCGAATTCGTACTGGCTGGCCGGTGCGGTCGGGTCGGTTCGGACCAGGGGAACCAGTGGTCCAAATTCCGTTTCGAGATGTTCGCGGATTTCCGCGGCGAAGAGTACGCGATCGCGTTCCCAGGCGTTGTCGGCATCCAGCGGCATGAATTCGATGAACCGGACTTCGATCCCGGTATCACGTGCCAGTTGTCCGAAGGGAATGAGTTGGTCTTCGGTGAGACCTCGGATCGAGACGGCGTTGATTTTGATCGGGTCGAATCCCACCGACCGAGCGGCCTCGATTCCTTCGATCACTTTTTCGTAACCGTCACGCCGTGTCACCTCCTTGAAGCGGACCGGGTCGAGCGCATCGAGGCTGATGTTGATTCTGGAGAGTCCAGCGTCGTGGAGTGCGTTGGCCTGATCGGCCAGCAGGATGCCATTGGTCGTCAGGCCGATGTCCTGGATACCTTTGATCTTCGAAACCCGCCGGATCAGTTCGGGCAGGTCGCGTCGTACAAGCGGTTCGCCTCCGGTGAGTCGCAACTTGTTGATCCCCAGGCTGGCCGCCACTTTGACGAATCGCTCGATTTCCTCGAACGTCAGCAATTCACTTCGCTGCATGAACTCGACGTTGTCGGCCGGCATGCAGTAGAAGCAGCGGATGTTGCAGCGGTCGGTGACGCTGATCCTGAGGTTGTTGTGGTGTCGGCCGAAGGTGTCGACGAGTGGTTGAGTGATCGACATGTGTGATTCACGATCGTGTGTTGGAGTTCAGTTGCTGAGTTGAGTGTCGGTGGTGGTGTCGGTGGTGGTGTCGGTATTCAGGCCGGGGTGGACCCATTCGGTGGTCCCATCGTCGAAGTTTTCTTTTTTCCAGATGGGGACGACGTCCTTGAGCGTATCGATCAGGAACCTGGCGGCCTGAAACGCTTCGACTCGGTGCGGGCAGCTGACGGCGACAGCGACGCTGACGTCTCCGAGTTCGAGGTGTCCGAGTCGGTGAATGATCCCGCAGGCGGTGATGGGCCAGCGTTGGCCAGCCGTTGCGACGATTTCCTCCATCTTCGCCGTCGCCATTTCCGGGTAGGCTTCGTAGTCGAGTGCGGTGGTGCGTCGTCCTTCGGTCATGTCGCGGACGGTGCCCAGGAACAGCACAACGGCTCCGGCGGCATGTTTGCGGACCGATTCGGTCAGGCCGGCAGTGTCGATCGGATCGTGGGTCAACTGAATCATTGTCTTGTTTGGTCGCGAATCTTCTGGAGTTCCGTGAGGCGTCGTGGCGACGGGTCTCAGCCGCCGCTGACGGGTGGGAAGCAGGCAATCGAGTCGTCGGGTCCGAGTGTGACGTGGTCGTCGGCGTACCGAGTACCGACGGCGAACAGGAGTCGTTGTGTGAGTGGCAGGAGTTGAGGGACCTGGTCGGCAAGTGCCTGGCGGACGTCTGCCACGCAGGCACCTTCGTCGAGTTCCAGGTCGACCTGGTCTTGACCGGCGAGTTCACGTGCGTGAGCAAACAGTTGGACGGCGAGCTTCACGAGATCACCAATTGGCGGTTCGAGTGACGACGATGTCGGCCATTGGATTCCGGCAATCTCTGACGGATTTCCGGGATCAGGCCATAGGCAAGTGCCAGGAGTTTGAGTGGATGGAGAGTTTGGGTGTTGGAGGCCTGCTGCATTTGCAGCCGACATCCGCTGCACTCGGTCGTACCGATCTCGAGATCTCCCTGTTGCATCCTGCTGATCAGGGAGTGTCCGATCTCGATCGAGGTCGCAAAGTTGTCCGTCGCGATCCCCCAGGCTCCGGCCATTCCCGAGCAACCTGCTTCGATTGTAGAAACACTCAAACCTGGAATCAAACCGAGCAATTCTCTTGCCGAGTCTTCGCCGCCGAGAGCCTTGAGGTGGCAGGGAGTGTGGTACCCGGCGACCAGGTCGAGTGGCTCGAAATCGAGAGCCAGTCGGCCTTCGGCGTGGAGTTCGGCGAGGAAGGTACCGGCTTCGACGACCTGTTGGGCGACGGCCGGGGCATCGGGGTGATCGACCAGTCGCGGGTATTCCTGTTGCAGGCAGACGACTGCCGAGGGTTCGCTGCAGACGATCCGGTGTCCTTCGCGGGCCAGTTCACCGAGTTCTCGGAGGTTCCATTCCGCGAGTCGTCTGGCGGAGTCGAGGTTACCGGCGGTGATCAGTGCCATTCCCGACGGGTATTGGTCTCGGGGCACGTAGACGGGGATGTCGTTGTGTTCGAGGATCCGGATCAGGGCGGTGGCGAGTTCGGGATCGTGGTGATTGGCGAAGTGGTCGACGAAATAGATGACCGGTTTGGGGCGTGCTCCGGGCCGTGGCCGAAACGACCAGCGTCGTGGCAGGCTGCTAAGGAACGAGCGTCGTGCCAGGGCTGGCAGTCGTCGTTCACGGTGAATGCCCAGCAGTTTCTCGATCAGCCATCGTGCGGGCGGCTGATCCAGAAGCCAGTTGGTGGCTCGAGGCATCAGTCCTCCCAGGCCCACCAGGTTGTAGATCATGGCCGAGGTCCGGTCGGCTCGAGTCATCCCGTCGACGGCGGCCTGAGCCGCTTTGGCTTCGATCATCATTTGCGGCACATTGACGTGGCCGGGGCATTCGAGTTCGCATTGCTTGCAGTTGAAGCAGAGTGAAGCGAGCTGCCGGAATTCCTGGGACGCGAGGGCCTGGGGGTTGAGTGACCCGAATATCGAGCGAATTGCGTTCGCCTTAGCCCGGGGGCTGGCGTGCTCGGACGGGTCGATCCGGAAGAACGGGCACATGCGTTGCTGAGGCGAGACATTACGGCAGGCGGCACAGCCATTGCAGTCTGCCGCCGCCAATGCCAACTCCTGGGCATCCCAGGAAAACTCCAACGCCACCGGTTCGGTCGTTGGGGCGTCGCGAGCGATGGCGGGAGCGGCAGGAAGCGGCGTGTCGTTGGGAGCGACGCGAGGAACTGGCTTGGGCTGCGGATCTGTGGGCTGTCCTGCCAGGTCGACCAGGCCGCTGCCACGAAACTCGGCTCGATGCAGTGGCCTGCTACCGGTGACGATTTTCCCAGGGTTGAGTCGTTCGTGTGGATCGAACAGATCCTTGACAAACTGGAAGACTCGGCAAAGTGGTCCGTACTGTTTCTTGAGGAAGGGTGTTCGTGAGAGTCCATCTCCGTGTTCGCCGCTGATGGTTCCGCCCAATCGAAAGACTTCTTCGTAGAGGCTTTCGGCGAGTCGTTCGAGCCGGCCGCCGTGATCGAGCGCTGGCGGCGGGAGGAATGGTCGCAAGTGCAATTGTCCGGCGGCGGCGTGAGCGTACAGCGAAGCGGTGACTTCGTGCTGCTGGAACACTCGCTGTGCCGCTGTCAGGAATTCGTGCAGCCGTTCGGGCGGCACGGCAATGTCTTCGACAAACGGCAGTGGCCGGGTGGTTCCTTTGAGACGCGCCAGCAGGGGGACGATGCGTCGGGGCAGCGACCAGAGGAATTCGACTCCGTCGAATTCGTGAGCTTCGAAGGCCACTCGTGTGGATTGTGCGGTGGCGCGAGCGGCCGAGACGACTCGAGCGATCCGTTCGCGTGTCTCGCGTTCGCTGATCCCGACCTGCTCGACAATCAACGCCGCTTCGCTGCCGGCGGGGATCATCGCCGAGAAACGCGGGTCGGACTCTCGGCCCAGACTGAGGACTCGGCGATCCATCAAGTCGCACGCCGAGGGTTGCAGGGCCGAGATGGCCTGGACGCACCGCGTGGCTTCCTCGAGTGTCCCGAACAGCAGCAACACGATCCCACGGTGTTCGGGTAACGGCGAGGTGTGCAGGGTAGCTTGAGTGAACAGCCCGAGTGTGCCTTCGGATCCGACCAGCAGTCGTGCGAGTTCGAGTCGGTTGTCGGCGAGGACGCCTCGGAGATGGTACCCGCTGCAGTTGCGGGACAAGGCCGGTTGCCGTTCGCGGATCAGGTCTTCGTTTTCTCTGAGGATTCGTTCCAGGTGATCGCAGAGTCTTTGGTGAGGGTCGGTCGGATCGGCCGTGCCGATCGCCGTGTGACTCACCAGTTCTTCACTCCCCGCTTCGATCACCGACCCATCGCCGATGACGAGTTCGAGTTGTTTGACGTGGTCGCGTGTGGATCCGATTCGAACCGATCGGGAACCGGCGGCATCGACGGCCAGCATACCGCCGATGGTGGTGACCGGACCGTTGGAGGGGTCGGGCGGGAAGTAGCGCCCCAGTGGGCGGAGTTGTCGGTTGAGTTCGTCGAGGACGACTCCGGGCTCGACGGTCACGGTCGACGAGTCGACTGCGAGAATGCGGTGGAGGTAGCGGGAAAAGTCGACCACAATCCCCGGCCCCAGGCAGCCTCCAGCTACTCCGCTTCCGGCCCCACGCGGAAACACCCCCACCTCGATCTCGGCCGCGTACCGAACGATCGCCACGACATCGTCTCGGTTTCGCGGTCGGGCGACGGCCAAGGGTGGGACGTGGAACAGGCTGGCGTCACTGGCGTAGAGGGCGATCGAGAGAGGATCGACGAGCAGTTCGCCCTCGAGCACGCTGCCAAGATCCTCGACCATCAGTTGCCGTTGCTCGTCCACTCGCCTGCGGTTCCTTCGACGGGTCTGGTAATTCGGTGGCCGCGGTCGGGGCTGGTCGAGGAACGGGGGTCAAGTAGCGGGATCAAGCGGTTTGCGACTGAGAGCCTGCTGACGATACCGTTCGGCTCGTTCGTGATCGAATTGGGGGTAGCCGTCGGTCGATCCTTCGAGTCGGTGCCGGGCTTGGCAGCGATAGCAGACCAGCACATCCTTCATCAGACTATACAACGCCAAATCCAGGAGTGCGAATAGCATCAGGATGCCGATGGCGAGTACGGGGAGGTAGCGTGCCCAGGCGATGGTCGAGAGTCCTATGCCGAGGGCGACCAGTCCGATTCCGAGTTTTTGCGGAAAGTCCTTCTGTCGCCACAGATCCGGTTCGCCGCACGCCAGGCATTCGGCCAACCGAGTGTTCTCCCAGGCTGATTCGGGGATCGGCTTCACGAAGCCGCATTCGGGGCACTCGATCCGGTGTTCGTCGAGGCTGCTGGAGATCCGGCTGGACTGCTGGCAGTCGGGGCAGGTGAAGTCGAGTTGCATGGATGGTGTTCCGGACCCGTTCTAGATCGGGATGGCGAGTTCTTGAGCCAGCAGAGTGGCGGTCAATTCTCCGGTGAGTGTCAGCATCACTCCCACGTAGAGGACACCGGTGGCCGACTGAGTGTTGTGGTAGCCGAGTATCTTCCAGACCATGCCAACAACCACCAGCGGCCCGGCCAGTCCTGCCAGCCATCTGAGCACCAGCAACAGTCTCTGGTGGTCGGTCTCGGGCAGTCCTCCGATCAGCACCAGGCCGACGATGGCCAGGCCGATTCGCAGGAGTGTGGCGGCGAGCAGCATGAGGTTGAGTTGTTTGAGTGGTTCGAGTGACATGCCGGTGGCTGTCAGGTGCCAGTGGCCCAGCAGCATGCTGACCATCGAGGTGCCCAGCAGCAGTGCGGTTGAGAGTTCCGAAGCGGCGACGAAGAGTTGGGTGGGGGTCGAGGCCGAGAGTGTGCAGCGGGTCGATCCGATCAGCAGTGCGAGTCCGAGGCCTGTGACGAGTGCGATCGCGGCGTTGCCGGCCGGGCGGCGGCCCAGGGCCCAGAGAAAGCTGCCGATGTAGGCTGCGACGGCCGTCGCGCCGCACAACCAGGTGCGGGTGCGGTCTCCGAGCAGAGATTCGCCGGTTTCGGTCGAGGCGGAGAACGAGGCGTCCCATCCGCCGAGGCCGACCAGGGTGGCCAGGACTGCGAGTCCCATCACGATCAGCATCTGGATGCGGAAGAAGCCGTCGGTGATATCGCGTCTGCGAGACAGGCACCACGCCAAGCTGATGCCACAAATCAGACGAACGGCGAACTGGGCGATCACTGGGTGTCTCTGTTGAGTGAACGAGCCGAATTCAGCCGCGATTGATCAGCGACATGACCTCGGCACGACTCGACTGGTTGGTCTTGAACAGGCCACGCACCGCACTGGTCACCGTCAGGCTGCCCGGCTTGCGGACGCCTCGAATCGTCATGCAGGTGTGAGTGGCCTCGAGCACCACCACAACGCCCTTGGCGTCGAGTTCCTCGTCGAGCAGGTCGGCGATCTGGTTGGTCATCCGTTCCTGGACCTGAGGCCGATGTGAGATTTCTTCGACGACCCGGGCCAGTTTGCTGAGCCCCACGATTCGTCCGTTGGGCAGGTAGCCGACATGGGCCACTCCTATGAACGGCAGCAGGTGATGTTCACAGAGGCTGTTGAAACTGATTTCGCGAACCAGGACCAGTTCGTCGAATTGTTCTTCAAAGCATTTTTGCAGGTGCCGGGCCGGGTCGGAATACAGGCCGGAGAACAATTCGGTGTACATCCGAGCGACCCGCTCGGGTGTTTCGACCAAATTCGAACGGTCGGGGTCTTCTCCGATCGCTTCGAGAATCTCGCGGACCGCTCGGGCGATCCGTGGCTGATCGACTGGAGACGTCGAGTCCGTGTCTGCGTTGTCTGCGGCGAGTGTGCTGTGTGACATCTGAGTTCCGTGGCGAGTTGCCTTGTGGGGTAGTGGTCAATTGAGGCTGTAGGGTGGTGGGAATGTCTGGTTATGTTGGGTTCCAGATGCGTTTTCGGCACTTGAAGTGATGCAGTCTTTCAGTTCGCCGAGGACCATGAGTGAGCGGTTTGCGATGTCGGATTCTTCGAAGATCGCCTGTGCCACGTCGGGTCCGAGTGCCAGCGAGAAGGCGATCACATCACAGAGGCCTCCGAGTGGCAGGTCGGCATCCAGCGAGTCGTGAAAGGACTGATCGAAGTCACAGCCTGCGGCCGCCTGTTGAAATCCGACCAGCAGTTCTCGTTGCCTGCGTCGTCGTTGTTGACTCGAGAGACCGGACGGCATGTCCGACCTCAATTCGATTCTAGCGACCCGGTAGGGCCGTGTGGAGTGGTCTTCGTCGAGAACGATTCCGCGGGCGAGTCCTTCGAGGGCGATTTGATAGCGTCCGTCGTCGAGTAGTTCCCAGGAGGCAATGCGTCCGATGCAGACGGTTTGGTGGATCGGTGCCGACTTGGATTCGTAGGTCGCTTCCCAACCCGGTGCGAGCAGTGCCATGGCGATCAGGCGGTCTCGGGCCAGGCTGTCTTCGACCATTTGCCGGTATCTTGGTTCGAAGACCACCAGTTGCAACACACCGTGAGGAAACAGGACGGCATCGGGCAGAGGGAACAGCGGCACGCGGCCGGTGAAGTTCCTCAACTGGTCGAAGCCAGCGTCGGGATCGGGTCCGGGATCGGGTCCGGGATTCGTCATGAGACGTCCAGGGTGATGTGTGGGATGAGAGATTCGTTGATGACGAGGTTGTCTGGATAGCTGTTGCCGGCGTCGAGCAGTTCCTGGAAGCAGGTTGTCAGGTCGCTGAGCAACTTGTCGAGGTCGAGATTCATGTAGGGCGATGGGTAGTGTTTCAGGTATTCGCGAGAGGAGTGGTACAATTTCCGGGCTCCACCGAGGTTACCGTTCCCGAAGTGAAACAGTGCCACGGCGACCTGGATCAGGCCTTGGTAGAAGCGGCGCTGGTCACCGACGATGTCGGACCAGAGTTCTTCCAACACGTCGTGGCATTCGAAGAAGTCCTGTTCGTTGAACAGCCGCAAGGCTTCGATGTACTGCGGCGGGTGTGGTGGGGGTGGATTGGAACACATTGGACGATTGCGGTCTGGCGATCCCTTCGTATGATTTCTGCAGTGGTCGTCCGGAGTCGGATCTGCGGATTGGATTGACCGGTTGTGGAGCCGTTGATTTTGGACTGGCACATCGATTCTAAGGAGCCGCGGTCGGCGGTGTCCATCAGGCTATTCTATCCTCTTGCGGTTTGAACCATGGCCAGTTCGGGTTGTAGCGTTCCCAACGATGAGGTCAGACGACGGGCGCGAGCGGTGGTGCGGAGTCTGAAGCGAGCCTACCCGGTGGCCGAGTGCGCTCTGGATCATGACGGCCCTTTCCAGTTGTTGGCCGCCACGATTCTTTCGGCTCAGTGCACCGATCAGCGAGTCAACCTGGTGACTCCGGCGCTGTTTGAAAAGTACTCGACGGCCGAATCACTGGCCAGCGGGCGGATTCGCGATATCGAGAGGATCATCAAGTCGACCGGGTTCTTCCGTACCAAGGCCAAGAGTCTCAAGGGGATGGCTCGAGGGTTGGTCAGAGATCATTCGAGTGAGTTTCCTCGTGATATCGAGGACCTGGTGAGATTACCTGGAGTGGGACGCAAGACGGCCAGCGTTGTTCTGGGAGTCTGTTTCGGCATTGCCAGCGGCGTGGTTGTTGATACTCATGTGAAGCGGATCAGCAACCTGTTGGGGCTGACGACTCAGGAGAATCCGGAGAAGATCGAGCGGGACCTGATGGCGATGTTGCCCAAGGGAGAGTGGATCGAGTACTCGCATCGGATGATCCACCACGGGCGTGCGGTTTGCATTGCCCGCCGACCGGCGTGTGCGGAGTGTCCGTTACTGAGGTGTTGTCAGAGGGTGGGATTGGAACCTCTGTCGGACTGAGACGGGATGGTTGAGGTTGGGTTGGGTTGAGGTTGGGTGAGGTTGGGTAAGGAGAGTCTAGGGTGGCTTGTTGCAACCTTGGTCGAATCGGACTACGGTCTGTCGCGTTGCATGTCGCGCGGACCTGCGGACACACGCTGGATGGGGCCTCACCATGATCCTGACCGGGTCGGAAATCAGCAGGCAGTTGGGCAACAACATCCAGATTGAACCGTTCAACCCCGAGCGGCTTAATCCCAACAGCTACAATCTCAGCCTCCACGATGAACTCCTTGTTTACGAGGAGATCGTATTGGACATGCAGCGGCCCAATCGCTTTCGTCGTTACACGATTCCGCCCGAGGGATTCGTGTTGAATCCGGACCAGTTGTACTTGGCGCGAACGGTCGAGCGGACCGAGACTCGCAATCTGGTGCCGATGATCGAGGGTCGCAGTTCCGTCGGACGACTCGGTCTGTCTGTCCACTGCACCAACAGTTTTGGCGACATCGGCTTCAGCGGCTACTGGACTCTCGAAATGTTTGCCGTGCAACCGGTTCGCATCTATGCGGGCGTCCCGATTTGCCAGATCTCCTACCACTCCATTTTGGGTGAAGTGACCGAGTACCGCAGCGACAAGTATCAGCACAACGAGGACATCCAGCCGAGCCTGCTGTTCAAGGAATTCCAGCAGCAGCAGCTGGATCCTCAGATGCGGCTGAGTTTCGGGCAGGAGATGGCCGAGTAGTCTGGCGTGGTGTCATCCCTCGCTGGGCTCGGAATGACATGTGCGTTGGTGTTTCCCGACGAACCCATGTTCTTCAACGCCCCACTAGGGTTCGGATCCAAACATTTCGGACTCGACCGGGATCATTTCCATCGGTCCCACGCTATCGAGCAGTTCGAGTGGTTTGTTGGTGATTTGCGAGATGTAGAATTGAGCGAGGGCTCTGAGGTGTGAGTCGGGGACATCATCGAGCAGTCGAGTCAGTTCGTCTCCAGCCTGGTTCACACGTCCGGCTTCGAGGTGACTCATGGCGACGTTGAACACGAGTTCGCTTTGCATGCTGGGGTGCATGAGCACGAGGTTCATGGTCGAGTTGATTTGATCGAATGGCCATTGTTGTGGCCGAAGCACCAGCGGCAGATTTCTCAGGGAATCTCCCAACCGTTGCTGTTCGAGTTGAGCCAGTTCGCCTCGCCACAGCTGGTTGGCCTGGTCGAAATCGCCGTAGGCCAATCGGCTGATGGCCAGAGTGGTTCGGTTGGTTCCTTGTCCGCTTTGTTCTCCGAGGTCCTGGAACATTTCATCGAGCGTCATGGCAGTAGCTTCGTCGCGGAACACTCCGGCTTCCATCATCCACTGAGCCTTGAGCAGCAGGGCTTCGGGTCCTGCGGATTTCTCGACGTCTTCGTTGATCAACTGCAGTGCGGTGAGAATAAACACGTTGCGTCCGGGTTGTTCCTGGGTGAGCATCATTGCGTATTCGAACCGATCCGGCGTGTCGCTCCCGTCTTCGGGGTGGAAGGTTCTCTGGAGTTCTTTCCTGACCGGTTCGACGTTGCTGATGAGTCGTTGCAGTGGGTCATCAACCTGTTGCCTGCGGGCTTCGATTTGCACTTCGCTGGCTCCGCTTGGCAATCGAGTCAATTCGTCGAAGCGTTTCAGGGAATCCAGAGCGAGGTCAACTCGATTGAGTCGTTGAAAACGCTGGTAGCGGATGAACAGGGCTTCGATGTTGTTCGGATCGAGTTCGAGTGCCTGGTTCAGAGCGAGGATCGATTCGAAGTACCGTCGTCTGGCCCACGGTGTGGCCAGGTCGGCACCTCGAAAGGCCAATTCGATATCATCGAGGCAGGCGTAGGCGATGCCCAGGACGAGGTATCCATCGCTGGAATCCGGCGTGAGACTCAGACCTTCGTTCGCCGAACGGATGGCCACGTGAGCCACCGCAGCGGTGTCGCCGAGGATTCTCAGAGCGTGCCGGCTGTTGGGGCCTCCGGTGAGGTCTTGGTTCGCCACCCTCATGGCGACCTCCTGCAGGGCTTGCAGGAAGTTGGGGCTGGACTGTTGCATCTTGAGGATCTGGGCCAGGTGATTGCCTCGAGCGATCTCGGGCACGAGCGTCTTATGTTGTTGCCGCAGGAAGCGGATGTAGGAGTTGTTTCCGCGTGCGAGTTCCGGTCTGGGATCGAGTTTTTCGGCGACGGTCCGGTAGGCGTTCTTGGCAAAGTCGTTGTTGTGTTTGTCGAGGTATCCGGTGATCGTTTTCGCGGCATCGGCCTTGCGATAGAACACGGCGGTAGTCGCACCGATCCGCACCAGTTGCCAATGATTGGGGTACTGGATCAGGTCGAACATCGAGGTGTAATCGGGCGACGAGGGGCCATGGAGCCGGGGCAGGACGTGGGTAATGCTGTGATCATCGAAGGTCTTTTGCCAGAGCGGTGCGAGTCCAACTTGGGCGTGTTTTGGTATGGATGCGTTGACATCGAGGTCGGATTTGTCGATCGATTGGCGTGTTCCTGGTCCACCGGGCGGGAGGATGACTTCGATCGCATCGTCGGTTTCTACGGCCACCTGGACCCTGAGCAGTTGGCGTCCGTCGTCTGAGCCGACCACCAGTCGTCGCAGTCTGAGTGCCGTGCGGGTCCGGCGGTGCAAGGCCAGTAGGTCCTGGTCTCCGCGTCCCGAATACAGCCGCATCCGGTTGTCGATGAAGGGGCGATGGCCGACCCAGATCATCAGGTCACCCTGTTCGGGGACGAAGTTGAATCCACGGTGCGTTTCGTCCTGACCCAGATCCCGGTAGACCACCAGTCGGCCGGCGGTGGCCACGACCAGGTAGTCATTGCCGGGCGTGGTACCTCGGATCGTCCAGGTCCGGCCCGGACGTCGTGTTGCGATCGTCAGGTCGTCGGGCAGTGAAATTTTGTTGCCGGTGAACTGTTTTCTGAGTGTGGCGTTGAATTGGCCTCGGTCGAGGTCTTCTGAGAGGTCGCTCGAGAGAGTGAACAGGCGTTCGTTGAGATCGGTGCTCAGGCCATCGATGGTCGATGCCAGGCCGGGAGCGAGTCCCAGGCCGAGCTTGCGGCCTCCTTCGGGGGTCAGCCGGCCGAGGATCGCCAGCAGAGCGACAGCAAATAAGCCCAGCACCGTCAGCGAGCGGCCACCTCGAGAAAACAGCAACTCACGACGCTCGATGGTGTATTCCTGAGAAAACGTCGCACGGTACCAGTCTTGGGCATTGAGTCCGGCCAGGACCGCCGCGACCAATGCGGCCGGAGCCAGCTCGCGGATTCCCAGAAACGCCAGCATGGTCAGGCCCACCAGCACGGCCACGTGTCCGGTATGGGCTCGACGCCGATTCACGTACAGCGTGACCGCGGCTGCCAACAGAACCAACAGTCCGGCGATCACGTGATAGTTCAGCCAACTCCAATTGCCCCACTCGCCCTGGTGCACGACGATCGCCGTCAACGGGAAGTACTGCAGGCGATCGATGCTGGCGGCCTGGTCGAATGTCAGCACGTTGTAGGTCTGCCAGGCTGGGTACTCGGTGCCGTAAAGCACCAGTGGAGCTAGCAGGGTGTGGACGTGAAACGGGTTGACCAGGCAAGCCAGGGCCACGGCACCGGTCACCTGCCAATACAGTTTCCGCTCACCCGGACGACTCATGCCGGGACGGTTCCCCAGCCATTCGCCAAGACCGTAGAGCACCAGCACCAGCAGTCCGATCCAGGCTCGTGGATCAAGGTTGACCCACACCAGTTGCACGGCGACCAGCGACCACAGGTCACGAGAACGGCTGGTGAGTCCAAAGCGGTGCAGCAGCCACAATTGCAGCACCAAGCCGAGCAGCGTGATCGATTCGGGACCGGCGACGAACTGGGGAAACGCCGCCAGTAATGCGACTGCGGCCAGAATCGATGTCCACCAGCTGGGCAGGCCGGGACGAGAAATGTGGACCAGGAGTCCCAGAGTCAGACCTGCCAAAACCGCAGCAAACAGCGACAGATAGATGTCCTGTCCGGGGAGCGAGTACAACGCGGCAAGGAGCAGGTCGGTGCCCCAGCCCAGGTTGACCCAGGTGCGATCGGTGGCCGTCAGGCTGAAGACGTCGGTCGCGGGAGGCAGCAGGCCGTGCGAGGCCATGTGCTGGCCGCTGGCTGTGCGCAGCAGTGTGGTCGATTGGTGGATCCCGTAGCAGCCCAGCAGAATGGCCAGCAGCACGACGGCCCACCGCAGCATGAAATCGCCACGCTCGGCCTCCTCCTCGACCAACTCCGGCGTCAACGGCTCGTACTCGGGCAAGTCGTCCTCACCGTCCGTCTCGACATCGGGTCCCGAAACTGACTCGTCATGCTCGACCGTGTCCGGATCGGCCACGACGTCCGTGTCGGTCGCCGGTGCCATTTCAGCTTCGGCATCGGAGGTGGGTGATGCCGAGTCGGACTCGGAAACCGATTCCGCTGCGGGCGACTCGTTCGTTTCGTTCGAGTCGTCAGCAGGTGGTGTGTTGTCGTGTGTGGGTGTTTCGTCGTCGCGATTCACGGCGATGATCTCGGGATGAAGTGGAGAATGTGATGAATGAAGAGCGAGCGATGCAGCGACGTTGACGGGTTCAGCCGATTTGGTCGAGACCGACCCAAGTTCTGAGGACTTCGGGGATGCGGATGGTGCCGTCGGCTTGCTGGTGGTTTTCGAGTACTGCGATCAGAGCTCTGGAGACGGCGACGGCAGTGCCGTTGAGTGTGTGAACGAATTCGGTCCCCTTCTTGCCGGGTGTGCGGCAGCGGATGCCCAGCCGTCGGGCTTGGTAGTCGGTGCAGTTGGACGCCGAAGTAACTTCTCCGAACTCGCCCGACTCGCCCCGTCCGGGCATCCAGGCCTCAAGGTCGAATTTCCTGTAAGCCGGTCCACCCAGGTCTCCGGTGCACGTGTCGACCACTCGGTAGGGAATCTCCAATGCCTGAAACAGTGCTTCCTCGATTCCTACGACCTGATCGAGCAGCGAGTTGGATGCCTCGAGTGTCGGTTCACTGAAGCCGAACATCTCGACCTTGGTGAACTGATGCACGCGATAGATGCCTCGGGTCGCCCGCCCGTGGGCTCCGGCCTCGGTGCGGAAGCAGTGCGAGATGCCTGCGTAGCGCAGTGGCAGTTCGTCGATGTCCAGGATCTGGTCTCTGAGTGCTCCGCCGAGAGTGATTTCGGCGGTGGCGACGAGGCTGAGGTTGGAGTTTTCGATGGAGTAGATCTGGGACTCCGGTCCGCGAGGCAGGAATCCGATCCCTTCGATGATCTCGTCTCGAGCCAGGTCGGGCGTCGTCATCAGGGTGAAATTCGCTTCGCGGAGTCGCGAGACGGCGAATTGGACGAGGGCCAGTTCGAGCAGCACGGCTTCGTTCTTGAGAAAATAGAAACCGTGGCCAGCGACTCGAGTTCCCGCGTCGAAATCGATCAGGTCGTGCTTTTCGGCCAGGGCCACATGATCGAGCGGTTGAAAGTCGAAGTCGGGCAACTCGCCCCACCTGCGGATTTCCACATGCCCATCGTCGCCCGAAGCCACCGGGGCGTCGGGATGCGACATGTTCGGCACGCAAGCCTGCTCGGCTCGCAACTCGGTCTCGACACCATCCAATTCTCGTTCGAGTTCCTGCAGTGTTTCTCGCAATTCTCGACCGCGACCGATCAGAACCTGCTTGGCCTCATCGCTCTCGGCAGTCGGGATCCCCGATGAGGTCGCTTTTTGTTCGCGTCGCACCTCGTCACAGCTGGTGATCAACTTGCCACGTCGTCCTCTAAGAATGACGATCTTGTCGAGATCGACGTCGACACCGCGATTGCGGCAGTTGGTGGCGACTTCGTCGAGATGATCACAGATGTATTGCAGGTCGAGCATCGAGAGGTCCGGGCCGTGAGAGACGAGTTGGAGGAGAAGGGGTGGAGGAGAAGGGGTGGAGGAGACGCAAAGCGACGGGGATTGCCAGTCTACGGTCATCGATCGGGTAGAGGCAGGATGTTCGAATCGTCGTCATTGTAGTTGCCGTTTTGATTCAGAGGAATCACATCGCCGTTGTCGTCGTCCAGTGCGGGACCGGGCACGATGAGCAGTTCCGAGGAATCCGTCTCGTACAGGGGTTCGGCCACAAGCACGTCGTCGCCCGGATCGGCCACAGCAACGGGAAACTCGAGACTGGCTTCATCGGAGTTGGCTTCGGGCATTTCGGGATGGGCTTGGGAATCCGAGTTGTCTTGCGTGGAGAGGCGGAAGCGGACATCACCGATGGCCAATTCGTCCCCGGGCTGCATCGTGCCGGTTCGTTCGATGCGTTCGCCGTTGATCCACACGCCGTTCATGCTGCCCAGGTCTCTGACCATCAGTCGGTTGTTGACGTGAGCCAGGCAGCAGTGTTTTCGTGACACTCGGCGACTGTCGCTCAGGACGACATCACATTCGCTGTCGCGGCCGATGAAGATCACCGGTTTGTCGATCGGTATCGACGGGGCGTCGGTGAGTGAAACGAGTCGGGCGGCCATGGCGGTGGATGGGGCAGGAGACGGGAATGGAACCAGAGGCCGGGACGCAGCCGAATCGGCTCCAGCCAGACTTCACATTCTACACTGTAGTCTCGACCCAACACACGTGCGGTTTTGGTCGAGACGTACGTCGGCCGAGACTGCGAGTTCGATTGCGTCGGGCCGGTAACGCGATTGGGGGGATGCAGTCAAGCGGGAGCGATTGTACCGGTTGTGACGCCGTCAGGGTCCGATTAACCGGGCGGGACTCCCAGCGACTTGCCGCCGTCGATGCCGATGGAGGTGCCGGTGATCATGGCCGCTTGGTCGCTGACCAGGAACAGCACCGAAGCGGCGATCTCGAGAGGGTCGATCATGCGGTCCCATGCCTTGGCCAGTGGGCTGGCGTCGATCATGGAGCGAGTCAGCTGGTCGGGGTCATCGGCCGAGTCGAGGTCGGCGTTCATCATCGCGGTATCGCCGACGGGACCAGGGCAGACGGAGTTGACCCGGATGCGGTCTTTGGCCAGGCACAACGCCAGGCTGCGGGTCAGGCCGACCAGGGCCATCTTGCTGATGGAATAGACCGGGTCGTGCGACCGCGGCAGCAACCCGGCGTTGCTCGACATGTTGACGATCGATCCTCCACCGGCGTCTCGCATCGGTGCCACCGCATGTCGGCAACCGAAGAAGGCTCCCTTGAGATTCGTGTCGATGCAGTTGTCCCAGTCGGACTCGGTCACATCCTCGATCGGCATCACCATGCCGATCCCCGCGTTGTTAACCAGGATGTCGAGCCGGCCAGTTCGCCGGACGGCATCGCCGATCGTCTCGGCCAGGTCCGACTCTCGTTTCACGTCACAGTTCAACTCGACAATCCCCAACTCTGCGAATCGACTGGTATTCTCGTCCAGATGTTTCCAGTCTGCGGCGAACACTGTTGCTCCGTGTTCGGCCAGCAGGATGGCTGTCGCCCGGCCGATGCCGTTCGACGCTCCGGTGACGACCGCCGTGCGGCCCGTCAGCTCAATCGTGGTGGTCATCGAGCAGATTCTCTTTTCATTTGATTGCGTGTTGCGGCCGTCAGATGAGGTGGATTTGTTGTGAGATGGATCTGTCTATGAGGTAGATTGCGGATCTTCGTGGATCGGCGATGCTAGCAGATCGAGTTGTCGGACGGATTATGCGGATGGTGAAAAGGAAGAGTGACTTGTTCAAGTCTGTAAACTGCAACGGGTTACACGGTTTTTCATGGTCCGGTCGTGGAAAAAACAAAAAAATAAAGACGAAGGTTTTCAGATCCATTGTGGTTACAGGGGTGAAGTGGGAGTCTTTTCAGATAGAGTCGAACGAATTGACTGACGACACGGGCCCAGGGAGACTGGAATCGATGCAATCGTGGCGGGAAACAGGTGTGGTTGGAGGCAGGAGTGGCAGGTGGTGCCGGCTGGTATTGGCATCGGCCCTGGCGATTGGGATGGTCGTGCCGCAAGCGGTTGGGTTTGCTCAGCAGCGGTCGTCGGCATCGAAGCCGCTCGCTCGACGTCGAGTCGCCTCGAGTCCGGCGGTGCCGAAGGCGGCGTTGACCGGATCGGCTCGAGAAATTGTCGACTACACGAACACTCAGATTCGGCAGGGCTGGACGGACAACGAGGTCAATTCGTCGTCGGTGGCGGGTGATGCCGAGTGGATTCGTCGAGTGCACTTGGATTTGGTCGGTGCGATTCCGTCGTTGGAAGCGGTCGAAGCGTTTCTCAAGGACCGCGACCCGGCCAAGCGGACCAAGTTGATCGACACGCTGCTGGATGATCCCGGCTACGTACGGAACTGGACGACGATCTGGAGCAACCTGTTGATTGGTCGCCAGACGCCTCGGCGAGTCAGCCGGTCGGGGATGCGGAAGTTCCTTCGCGAGGCGTTCGCACGCAACCGGCCGTGGGACAAGGTGGTTTACGATCTGGTTTCGGCCGAGGGGCATTTCGAGCGCAACGGAGCGGTCAACTATCTGCTGGCACAGATGACCATGGCCGACGATGGGGTCCAGGCGACAGCCAAGACGACCCGGTTGTTCATGGGGATCCAGGTCCAGTGCACTCAGTGTCACAACCACCCGTTCAACGACTGGCAGCAGAACCAGTTCTGGGAGTTCAACAACTTTTTCCGGCAGGCTCGCCGGGTCGACCATCGCAAGTACGATCCCACGAGTGGCCGCATGGTGGATGATTACTCGGAGTTGGTCTTCACGGACTTCAACGAGCGGGTCTTTTTCGAGCAGCGAGCGGGCACGTTACAGATGGTCGAGCCACGATTTTTTGAGACGCGAGTCACGGCCAAGCCGTCGACGGACCTGAGAAAGGAGCTGGCTCGTCTGATGGTAGCCGGCGACAACCCCTTGATTGCCAAGTCGATGGTCAACCGTACGTGGGGTCATTTCTTCGGTTACGGTTTCACCAAGCCGCTCGACGACATGGGCCCCCACAACCCCTCGACTCATCCCGAACTGCTCGATCGTCTGTCACGAGAATTCGTCAAGGCTGGCTACGACGTCAAGCAGTTGATTGGCTGGATTTGCAATGCCGAGGCGTATCACTTGACCAGTCAACTGGGTGTTGACAACGCGGTCGACAAACCGGCGGCCGGTGAGTCTCCGTTGTTCAGCCACATGTACGTCAAGGGGATGGAAGCTGAGCAGTTGTACGATTCGCTGATCGTGGCCACTGGGGCTCACAAGGCGGGTGGTGCGGGCTGGGCGGAATCCGAGCGGCAACGGCAGATGTGGCTGCGGCAGTTCGTGATTGCCTTTGGGACCGACGAGAACGACGAGGCAACGACCTTCAACGGCACGATTCCTCAGGCCTTGATGATGATGAACGGCGAACTGGTCTCGAAGGCGACGAGTGCCGAGCGAGGCAGTTTTCTGAACACGGTCTTGTCGGGTGCCGGCAGCGACACGTCGCGAGTCCGGCGGCTGTTTCTTTCGACACTCACTCGAGAACCCACACGTCGCGAACTTGCGGCCGCTCAACAACTATTCAAGGAGAGTCGCGACAATCCGATTGCGGCCTATCAGGATCTGTACTGGGCTCTGTTGAATTCCAACGAGTTCATTTCCAACCACTGAGTTTGACATTCACCAGGCGGGAGAGGCGTGACTTGGCTGCAGCGCGTTTCGAAGGAATTCGACGAGTTGTCACGAGTGCGTCTTGATTTTACGAGTTTCCCGGCGATAACACATTCGTCGGGCCTCAAGAAAGGTAGGAACTGATGCATCTTCCAACACCCCAAGGCATGAGTCGACGGCATTTCATGCAGCACATGGCCACGGCCGCTTCGACCGTGCCTGCCATGCAGTTTATTTCGAACCTGCAGGCTCACGCTCAGGACATCAAGAAGGCTCAGAAGGCCTGTATCCTGATGTGGATGGGCGGTGGGCCTCCGACGATCGACATCTGGGACCTGAAACCCGGTTCGAAGAACGGTGGTGAGTTCCAGCCGATCGACACCAGTGGCGACCTGCAGATCAGCGAGCACATGCCCAAGACGGCCATGCATATGGACAAGTTGAGCGTGGTGCGTTCGATGAGCACACGCGAGGCGGATCACGGTCGGGGCCGTTACTACATGCACACGTCGTTCGTCCCCAACCCGACGGTCGTCCACCCGACGTTTGGCAGTGTGGTCAGCAACGAACTGGGTGCGAAGCGATCGGCCCTGGAGATTCCGGCCTTCGTGTCGGTCAACGCTCCCTCGGGCAGCCCCGGGTTCATGGGTGCTCGTCACGCTCCGTTTGTCGTCAGCAGCAATGGCCAGATTCGCAACGCCAGCCTGGGCGACAAGAAGGATCGTCTCGGTCAGCGGCTGAGAATGTTGAGCGTGATCGAGACCAACTTCATCAACTCCAAGCGGGGCGAATTGCCCAAGGGTCACAAGGAGATCTACAAGAAGGCGGTCAACCTGATGACCAGCAAGCAGATGGAGGCCTTCAAGATGGACCAGGAGTCTCAGGAGACTCGCGACGCCTACGGCACCGGAGGCTTCGGCCAGGGCTTGCTGATGGCTCGTCGACTGGTCGAAACGGGTGTGCCGTTCATCGAGGTCGGCATGGGCGGCTGGGATCTCCACAACGACGTCTTCAACACGCTGTCGACTCAGAGGTTGCCTCAGCTGGACCAGGGTATTGCCGCTCTGACGGCCGACCTGTCCCAGCGTGGAATGCTCGATGACGTGGTCCTGGTGTGGATGGGCGAGTTTGGCCGCACTCCGCGGATCAACCAGAACGTCGGCCGCGACCACTGGGCGGCGAGTTGGAGCGTGATGGTTGGCGGCGGTGGTCTGAAGGGCGGGCAGGCTGTCGGAAAGACCGACCGCGATGGAGTCCGCGTTGATGGGAAGGCCTACCTGCCCGGCGACATCTGGGCCACTGTTTCCCACGCACTGGGGATCCCCTCCAAGACTGTTCACCGCTCGAAGCGGGGACGTCCCATGAAACTGGCCAATGGAGGGACTCCGATCAAGGAACTGATCGGCTAGCACGTCGTGCACCCGCGTGGCCATCTCCGGGACCCTGGACCGCATCAGCCAGGCCCGGCGATGGCGACGGTGGCGTGACCTGTTGTGGGTCAGGCACCGAGTACGAGCAACTGGTGCAGACAACTCAACACCCGTTCTTCATCGACTCAAGGATCATCGCTGGTGAGCGACTCTCGGATCACACCGCAGACGATTGCAGACGGCGACGGCGATGCGTCCGCCCGGCCAGATGCCGTGATGTCGTCTGAGGCTCCGCGAGACGAGTTCATCAAGCTTTTCACGAAGTTCCAGCGCCGAGTCTTTCTGTTCATTCTCTCGCAGGTCCCCAACCCGTTGGAGGCCGAGGAGATTCACCAGGAGGCGAACGTGATCATCTGGCGGAAGTTCGATCGCTTCGAACTGGGTACCAATTTCCTGGCCTGGTCGTGTCAGATTGCCAACTACGAGGTCTTGAAGTACCGCGAACGCAAACGCCGTGATCGGCATCTCTTCAGCGACGAATTTGTGCGGCAGGTGGCCAGCGATGCGATCGAGCAGGCCGATGAACTCGAACAACGACGTCATCACCTGGCCGTCTGCCTCACCAAACTCAAGAGCAATGATCTCGAACTGATCCAACAGCGGTATTCGTTGGGAGAATCGGGCAAGAGTGTGTCCGAGCTGCTTGGGCGACCGATCAACTCGATCTACCAGTCACTTTCGCGGATCCGCCGCACGCTGTTGGAATGTGTGAACCGTCAGATCCGTGCGCAGGCGACCCCATGACTATCGCCAGCAATTCTGCCAACACGACCTCGAGTCTCGAGCACCAAGAGCTTGGTCAGCTTCTGGAGTTGTTGTGCGAGGACCGACTCGACGTGCATCAGGCGACACGTCTCGAAGAACTCGTGCTTGCCGACCCGACTGCCCGGACGCTGTATCTCGAGTACATCTCGTTGCACGGAACTCTGTACTGGGACGCGGCTCGCGCCGGAGTCGAGGAGTCTGAAGTCGCGGCCGTTGGGGTTGTGACAGGCGACCATCCCGTCACATCCGGAACGAATCGGCGTGTACCTCGACGATTGACTGGGCTTGCCGTCCTGCTGACGTCGGCTGCCGTTGTGATCGTGGCAGTGGGACTGGCGTTTCGGCCGGGATCGCCAGCGGATGCCACCGGATTGGCCGGTACGGAAGACCCTTCGGGATTCACAACGTCTCCGGGGCCTGGCGTTGTGGCATCACCGACGGCGGTTGTTGATCCGTCGGCCCAGCAGCCGATCACGATCAGTGCGGCTCCGGGGAGCCAATTGTCCAACAGAGTGGAAACCCGCGACTTGTCGCCAGGAACCGGTCGCGAGACGTTGGCCGATCCGGGTTCCAGTGTTCCGAAGTCGTCTGCGTCGGTGACCGGTTCTGGATCGTTGGCCGAGATCGTCGGGTTTGTCGACGACCGTCTGGAGGCCGGTTGGCAGGACAACGAGATCACGGCTTCGGGAGTCGCTTCGGATTCGGAATGGCTGCGTCGGGTGTGTCTGGACATTGTCGGTCATATTCCTCCAGCCAGCGAAGTGCTCGCCTTTCTGAAGGATCGTCGTTTGGAGAAGCGGTCCGAGATGATCGAGAAATTACTGGACGATTCGGATTACATCCGTCATTCGACGACCGTCTGGTCCAACCTGTTGGTGGGACGCGGGTCACGGCAAGAGGTGAATCGTGCGGCATTCGAGAAGTTTCTCCGCGAGTCGTTTGCCAGGAATCGGCCGTGGAACGAGGTGGTTAGCGAGATGGTGTCAGCCGGTGGTCGCAATGACGAGAATGGAGCCACCAATTTCCTACTGGCTCATCTCAACAACGACGCCACTCCGGCCACGGCGATCACCGCGAGGCTGTTCCTGGGGACGCAGGTCCAATGCACTCAGTGTCACAACCATCCGTTCAACGATTGGCGTCAGGAGCAGTTCTACGGCCTGACGGCGTTCTTTAAGAGCACTCGATCCGAACGCGTGCGTGGCAGTGACGCATTCGAGTTGATCAGCGGCTCGTTTGACGTTTCGCCTTATTACGAAGACCGCCAGGGCGTGTTGCACATGGCGTCGGCAGGTTTGGGCGCACGGAAAGTCGACCTGACGGGTGTTGAGGATCCGAGAGTGTTGCTGGCGAAGTTGATGACCAGTGGCGAGGATTCTCGGCTGGCACGAGCGATGGTCAACCGCACCTGGGCCCGGTTGCTGGGATACGGGTTCACCTCGCCCGTCGACGACATGGGGCCTCACACCCCCCCCTCACACCCTGAAGTGCTCGATCGATTGGCTCGAGAATTCGAGACCAGTGGATTCGACGTCAAGCAGTTGGTTCGCTGGATCTGTAACACTCGAGCCTACGGCCTGACCAGTCGGATGACGGACGGGAACTCGGTCGACGATCCGGCGACCGGCAGCCAGCCCCTGTTCAGCCGCGTGTACACCAAGCCGATGAGTGTCGAGCAGTTGTACGATTCGCTGCTGGTGGCCACCTGGGCCGATCGGATCACGGCGGACGACTGGGAGAGTGTGGCGGGGAACCGCCGTCGCTGGCAGTCGCAGTTTGTGCACTCGTTCGAGACGGACGAGAACGATGAGGCTGTGACGTTTGCCGGGACGATCACTCAGGCGATGATGATGATGAACGGCCCGCTGATCCAGGACGCTCTTTCGCAGCAGCCCGGTTCCTATTTTCACCAGATTGTCCACTCGCGTGGGAGTGACATCGACCGAGTCAAGCGTTTGTGCCTTTCGGCACTGGGCCGATTTCCGACGTCGTCCGAGATGGCTGCCATCCAGAAGATGCTTCCGCTGAGACCGACAGGTCAGGCCCGTCAGACGCCTGCTTCCGGCCCACTCGCCGACGGCCTCCAGGACGTCTTTTGGGCCTACTTGAACTCGAACGAGTTCGTCACCGTTCCCTAGTCGGCTGACGAATGGGTGTTGACGAGGTCGAGCAGTTCGAGTTCGGTGATGATGGGGATGTTCAGGGATTGTGCCTTGTTGAGTTTGCTGCCGGCGTCCTGTCCGGCGACGAGCAGGTCGGTCTTCTTCGAGACGCTTCCGGTCGGCTTGCCGCCGTGTTGACGAATGAACTCGTTGATTGTGTCTCGCGTGAATTCGTTCAGCGACCCTGTGACGATGACGATCTTTCCGTCCAACGCTCCGGCGGCAGCTGTTTCGTCGGCTGCGCTCGAGTCGGCAGCGGGGATGGGGTGGCCCTGGTGCAGTCCGAGTTTGCGTAGGTCGGTGACGACCGACCGGCTGGTGGGTGCATGAAAGAACTGGTGCACGCTGGCGGCGATCACCGGTCCAATGTCGTCGGCCAGTGCGAGTTGTTCGACCGATTGATCGCTGATGGCTTGAATGGTCCCGAACCGGTCTGCGAGGATTCGGGCGTTGGTTGCTCCGACGTGTCGAATGTTCAGGCCGGTCAGCAGTCTCGACAGCGGGCGGGTCTTGGAACCATCGATCGCATCGAGCAGGTTGTCGACCGATTTCTGGCCCATGCGGTCCATGGCGATCAGGGCGTCGCGGTGTTTGGCCAGGCGGTAGATGTCGCCCAGGGAGTTCAGCAGTTTGGCCTCGAGCAGGTTTTCGATCAGCTTGATCCCCAGTCCTTCGATTTCCATCGCCGCTCGTGAAGCGAAGAAGCGGATATGTTCTCGGAGTTGAGCCGGGCAGGCGTGGTTGGGGCAGCGGATGTAGACTCCACCTTCGTCCTGGACGACATCGGTCTGGCATTCCGGACACGTCTTTGGGAATCGGAATCTGCGTTCCGATCCGTTGCGGCGATGTTCTTCGACGCGGACGACTCGAGGAATGATCTTGCCGGCCTTTTCGACGACGACGGTGTCCCCGATGCGAAGCCCGAGTCGTTTCAGTTCATCCCGGTTGTGCAGGCTCGATCTCGACACGGTCGTCCCGGCGATTTCGACTGGTGCCATCTCGGCCACCGGAGTCAGCGTGCCGGTCTTTCCGATCTGGATCGTGATGTCACGAACGGTGGTGGTTCCGGTATAGCGTTCCCACTTGTAGGCAATCACCCAGCGGGGGCTCTTGCTGGTCGTCCCCAGTCGTTGTCGTTGTTCGAGGTTGTTGAGTTTCAGCACCAGCCCATCGACCTCGAAATCGAGCTGGTGCATGTTGTCCATCAGGTTCTGAGCGTACTCGCGGGCGGAGCCGATGTCGGGGCGAGTTTCGACACCGGGAGTCGCCGGCAGTCCCATACAGGCGACCGCCTCGAGAAACTCGACGTGCGTCGCGTAGTCGGTTCCTTGGAGGAAGCCGATCGAGTGAGCGAAGAAGCGGACTTGTCGAGCGGCACAGAGTGTGGGGTTGAGCAGCTTGAGTGCACCAGCGCAGGTGTTTCTCGGGTTGGCAAAGGGCGTCTCACCTCGTTCCTGTTGCTGAGCCTGCAGTCGGGTGAAGTCGGAGTTGGCAATGTAAGCTTCACCACGGATTTCGATCACGTCGGGCCAGGTGGCTTCGGCCAGTTTCAGCGGCACACCACGGATCGTGCGAGCGTTGTGAGTGATGTCGTCGCCCTGGACTCCGTTGCCTCGGGTCAGAGCCTGTACGAGCACGCCGTGTTCGTAGATCAACGACAGAGCGACTCCGTCGATCTTGTATTCGAGAGTGTATTCGAGCGATTCGTCGTCCTCGAGAAGCCGCGTCACACGGGCGTCGAATTCGATCAGTTCCTCATCAGAGAAGGCATTCTCGATCGACAGCATCGGCAGGCGGTGTGTGACCGTTTCGAATCCTGCGATCGGTTCGCCGCCCACCTTGCGAGTCGGGCTGTCCGGGCTGTCGAATTCGGGATGGGTCGTTTCGAGCGATTGGAGCTCACGCATCATCCGGTCGTACTCGATATCGCTCGCTCCGGGAGCGGCATCGACGTAGTACAGGCGGTCGAGTCGGCGGATTGTCTCGCGAAGAGACTCAATCTGTTGCTTCTTCGATGGACTCATGTTGGTCCGTTGGTTCGTGTTCGTGAGGTTCGGGTCGGTCGCCGGCCATGGCGAGGAATGCCGAGCCGAGGATGGCCAACACTTCGATCGCCAGCAACCACCCGGCATTGTCGTCGAATGCCATCTTGGCTGGTGAAGACGGTGCGGCTCCGAGAGCCGAAGCGATCATCGCCAGGATCGTGACGACGAACAGTGCCCCGGCGATGATCGTGATCCGGAAGAACGGCCCCGGCGATCTGTTCGAGTTTGGTGTGGGCTGCGGTGTGGGCTGCGGTGTGGGCTGCGGTGTGGGGGCCGAGTGGTTCATTTCTTGAGGATCGGTTGATCGGGCGGTGTCGTCAACTGTTGGGTTGAGTTGTTCAGCAGGGGAACGTCTGGCCGCCTCCATCGACTCGCAGCACCTGTCCGCTGATGAATCCCGAGGCTTTGGTGCAGAGGAAGCCGACGACTGAGGCGACTTCATCGGGTCGTCCGTAGCGTTCCAGGGTTCCCTGTTCGACGAGCATTTCGTCGTCCACCGGATTGATTCTCAGGAACCGTTCGGTAACGGTGCCTCCGGGTGCCACGCAGTTGACCGGGATGTTGTGTTGTCTGAGTTGATTGGCGAGGCAGCGTGTGTATTCGTGGAGTGCGGCCTTGGCGACCGAGTAGATGGCACCGAAGGTTCGTCCCGAGCATCCGGCGATGCTGCCGATGGTGATGATGCGTCCGGAGTGTCGTTGGATCATGTCGGGAGCCACTTCACGGCAGCAGAGGATGCTGCCGAGCAGGTTGCGATCCATCACGCTCTGGTAGTCTTCGAGTGAGATGTTCAGGCAATCGTCATTTTCGGGACGTCCGCCTTTCCCCACAGAAGTCCCCGCCGCCCCGATATCGCCACCGGCGCAGCAGATCAGGATGTCGATTGCCCCAAAGTGTTGCCGGATCTCGCCGGCCACTCGTTCGATTTCCTGCTCATTGGTGACATCGCACCAGCAGGCCATGGTTTGGCCGGAACCGGCTTCGGCGACAGCGGCGGCCACCTGCTCCATCGAGTGGCCCTCGCCGAAAGTTTGCGGGCTGTTTTGCCGAGTTCCGTGCACGGCGACATTGGCTCCGAGTCGCACGAGTTCTTCGGCCATCACGCGACCCAGTCCTCTCGAGGAACCAGTGATCCAGGCGGTTTGTCCGGCGAGTGGATTGGTCATGGTGGGGCGACTAGAGAACGGGGAAGTGGAGTGTTTCAGTTGGTCGAATTGCTGGTTTGGTGTTCGGATTCGGTCTGGGCGAGTTGGAGGTCGTATTCTGTCATCATGCGAACGAGTTCCGAGAAGCTGACTCGAGGCTTCCAGCCGAGCAGTGTTTTTGCTTTGGAGGCATCGCCGCTGAGTGCATCGACTTCGGTCGGTCGAAAGAGTTGCTGATCGATATCGACGTAGTCATTGTAGTCGAGGTCGAGGTGTCCGAAGGCTTCTTCGAGGAAGTTTCGGACGGAGTGTGTCTTGCCGGTGGCGACGACAAAATCGTCGGGTGATTCGTGTTGGAGCATCAGCCACATGGCTTCGACATAGTCGCCGGCGAAGCCCCAATCGCGTCGGGCATCGATATTGCCCAGTGCGAGTCGATCCTGGAGTCCCAGTTTGATGCGAGCGGCGGCGCGTGTGATCTTGCGGGTCACGAAGTGTTCGCCTCGTCTGGGCGATTCGTGGTTGAAGAGGATGCCGTTGGCGGCGAAGAGTCCATAGGCTTCGCGGTAGTTGACGGTTTGCCAGTAGGCAAACACCTTGGCGCAGGCGTAGGGGCTGCGTGGGTGGAATCGAGTCGTTTCGTTCTGTGGCGAGTCGGCGTTGCCGAACATCTCGCTCGAGGATGCCTGGTAGAATCGGGGTTGTCGACCGGTAGCGGCCTGGTGTTGCCGGATGGCTTCGAGCACTCTGAGCGTGCCCAGTCCGGTGACATCGGCGGTGTGGACGGGCAGGTCGAAGGAGACTCGCACGTGGCTTTGGGCTCCGAGGTTATAGACTTCGTCGGGAGCCACCTCGTTGCAGACAGCCGCCAATCGGCTGGCGTCGGTCAGGTCACCGTAATGCAGTTGGCACCGCGAGTCGCACAATTCGCGTCGTCCATAGGGTACGATTCCATGGACGTCGTAGTCGCGATCGAGCAGGAACTCGGCGAGATACGATCCGTCCTGTCCCGAGAGTCCGGTGATCAGAGCGACGCGATTCACGGTGTCTCCTGTTTCGTCGACGTACTGATCCCCGTTAAGATCCCGGCATGAGATTCCAGCACAGGTTGCTCATCCACAACGCTCCGGCGAGACCGGTGTCGTTGCGGTCTGCGGGGGACCACAATTCGAGTATGAAGAGCGGTGATCGAGAGCGTCAAGCGACGCGTCTCGTCTGCCGGACATCTGGTCGGACGTGTTTCTAATTGGTCGGGATTGTCAAACGAGTCGATGGGCATTTGATGAGTGAAACCAAGTCATCGGGCGTCTCGTCGGACGCGGCAGAAAGCCGGTTGTCGGTCTGGACGCCATGGGCAGCTTGGTTGGCTGCCTGGGCGGTGGGTCTGGCCTTCGTGTTGCCGATTGAGATTGCGGGTTGGCGTGCGGGAGCGGGCGGCTGGTTCGAGAGGGTGCTGGTCGGAATCAACATCGACACCTCACCGTACCTGTGGTGGCTGTTGGCCGGTTTATTGTTGGCTGGTTTGCGGATGCGACGGTTGGGGCGATTGATGGGCACTGGGGGTCGAGATGGTCGTTTGGCAGCCTGGTGGTCAACTCGGGCGGGCCAGGGTGGACCGGGTGTGGGACTCGCGATGCTGTTGGTCGGAGCGTTGTCGTTGGGAACCAGCTTGCACACCGCGTCGCGGCCGGTTTGGGGACCCGTTGCAGGCCGTTCCGAGGTTCAATTGGGCAGTCTGCCTCCGGGGTTCCACGACGAGTACAGCTACCTGTTCCAGGCTCAGACCTTTGTGTCCGGCGAGTGGAACAACCGGGGTCATCCCGATGCCAGGCGTCTGTTCGACCAGATGCACGTACTCAATGACGAGGGTGTGTTTGCCAGCCGTTATTTTCCCGGAACGGGTTTGTGGATGGCTCTGTTTGTGGCCTGGGGCGAACCGGTATGGGGTCATTATCTGGCGGGCGTATTGACGGCGATCGCGGTCTTGGGGATTGGCCGCGAGTTGGCTGGCAACGGTGTGGGGTTGTTGGCCGGACTGATGACGGCGGTGGCACCGGGCATGGCCCTGTTCAGCAACCTGCTGCTGTCTCACCACCCGACCCTGGCCGGATTGTCGATGTTCGTGTACTGGTTCCTGAGGATGCAGCGGAGGGGGTCATTGGCATGCGGGTTATTGGCAGGGATGGGCCTGTCGTTGGCCATGCTGTGTCGCCCGTTGACGGCGGCAGCGGTGGGCCTGCCGTTTGGTTGCTGGTTGGCGTGGTGGTGGCTTCGAGGTGATGGCGGGCTGGAAGCTGGTGGGCGTCACATCCGAGTGATCAGTGTTGGTGTTCCCGTATTGGCGGGGCTGCTGGTGATGGGTTGGTACAACCATCAACTGACCGGCGACTGGCTGACGACTCCGTACCAGGTCTACACCGACCAGCACACGCCTTGCCACGTGTTCGGTTTCGACAATGTCGTGCGTGGAGAGCAGAGGATGGCTGGTATGGACCCCGAGTCTCGGCAGCGGGTTCTGGAGCACTACGACAGTTGGGCGGAGAATCTCGATGCCGAATTGGCGTCACGCAACGTGGTCAGTCGTCTGATCGAGTCGGGCAAATGGACTGTCGGGCTGGTGGTGTTGATGATGACGTCAGTGGTGTTGCTGGTCGGGTTTCTACTGGGGAGTGTGCCTCTGCCGGGAACTCGTTGGTGGTCGATCGTCTTGGCCATTGTCTGTGTTCAGTTGGCTCACGTGCCGTACTGGTACGCGGGGATCATGAACTGGCACTACGTATTCGAGACGGCACCGTTTTGGTGTGTGTTGGTGGCGGGTGTGACGGTGCGGCTGTGGCAGGTGGTGAGTCGAGTGGGGCGGCCCGGGTTGGCGGTGGCCTGGACCGGGTTGTTACTGGTCACTCCGATGACGTCCTACCTCGAGTTCGACCCGGTCTGGTCTCCGTCCCGGCTCGACTTGGCTGTTGGCGAGATCGGATACGCTCGGGCCCGCCATGCCGGTTTTCGGCAGCGATTAGAAACGAGGATTGGCAACGACCGGGCACTGGTGTTGGTTGATGCCGATCCGTCGGATCGGCATATCGACCTTGTCGTCAATCCTCCGCAATTGAACTCCGATGTACTGGTGGGTCGCTACCTGCCTAAGGTCGTGCCGATGTCACGAGTGCTGAAGTTGTTCCCGAGTCGGCGGGTGTTTGTCTTTGACGTTCGCAGTGGTGGCATGCGGGAGATACGCCGGTGACGGGACCGAGTGATACTTTGGCGGTTTCGACTGGCCGGACATGGCGGATTGGCACGACGACTCACGTCCTAGGTGCCGGGGCGCCGTGGTTGATGGGGATCTTAAACGTGACGCCTGACAGTTTTTCCGACGGTGGCGAGTGGGTGACTGTCGCGTCGGCTGTTGAGCGGGCTCGGGAGATGGTGGTGGCCGGGGCGTCGATGATCGACGTGGGCGGCGAATCGACTCGTCCCGGAGCCGATCCAATCGACAGTGCGGTTGAGTTACAGCGAGTGGTGAAGGTGGTCGAGGCTGTGGTCGAGGCTGTGGATGTGCCGGTGTCGATAGACACGATGAAGTCGGTCGTGGCTCGAGCGGCGGTCGAGGTGGGTGCGAGCGTAGTGAATGATGTGTCGGGGCTCGAAGCCGACAACCTGATGGTCGCGACGTGTGTCGAGTTGGACGTGGCGGTTGTCTGCATGCACATGCGAGGCACGCCAGCGACGATGCAGGACGACCCGGTGTATGCCGACGTGGTCGAGGAGGTTGCGAGTTACCTGGAGAGTCGACTCGAGAGGCTGGTTTCTGCGGGTCTGTCTGAGGATCGCGTGGTCCTGGACCCGGGGATCGGGTTCGGCAAGACCGCCTCGGACAACCTGCAATTGCTCGGTTCGATCGACCGCCTTCATCGTGCTGACCGCCCGTTGCTGGTCGGTCATTCACGAAAGCGGTTTCTGTCTCAGTTGCTGGGTCGACCGATCGAGGAGCGATTGTCGGGGACGATTGGGGTGGCGGTGGCGTTGGCAGGGCAGGGTGTCGAGATCATCCGGGTCCACGACGTGGCGGCGGTTCAGGATGCACTGCTGGCCTGGTGGAAGGTCACCGAAGCGGTGTGAACGGGGCGACTGGGGTTGCGTCTGTTTCGAAGAGAATCCTGGTCTATTCGTTCCGAGGCGGTCGCATCATCAGCGAATCGGTGGCTTCGAGAGCCGGTTTGCCTTCGAAGAGCACTCGAAAGACTTCGGCGGTGATCGGCATGTCGAGCCCCTGTTGTTCGGCCAGTTCGTGAACGCTGCGGGTGGTCCAAACGCCCTCGGCCACCGCGTCCATGCTCTGGAGGATCTGATCGAGTGTTTCGCCGGCTCCGAGTCGTTCGCCGACCTTGCGGTTGCGGCTGTAGGGGCTGGCACAGGTGGTGATCAGGTCTCCCATGCCGGCCAACCCGGCAAAGGTCTGTGGCAGTGCACCAAAAGAGGTGCCGAAGCGAGTCATTTCGACCAGTCCGCGAGTCATCAGTGCGCTCTTGGCATTGTCGCCGTAGCCCAGCCCGTCGCAGATTCCTGCGGCGATGGCGATGACATTCTTCAGCGCCGCCGCCAGTTCGACTCCGATAATGTCGACGTTGGTGTAGACGCGAAAGCGGTCGGTGGTGAACGTCTGTTGCACTCGCCGGGCCAGTGCCAGGTCGCCGCTGGCGGCGACGACCGTCGCCGGCAGCCTGCGCGTGATCTCCTCGGCGTGACTCGGACCACTCAGCGAAACCACCGCACGGCTGCCCAGCACTTCGCCAATGATCTCGCTGGGCCGCAGAAAGGTTTCGTTTTCGATCCCTTTGATCACGCTGACCACCGGTCGGTCGTTGTTGAGTGCGGGTGAGATGTTGTTGAGGCAATCGCGGAGGAAGGCGGTGGGGACGGCCATGACGAGCAGGTCGCTGTCGGCCACAGCGGTCGTGATGTCGGAAGTGATTTCGATCGAGGACGGGATCGAGACACCCGGTAGCAGTCTTTGGTTCTCACGCGTTTCGGCCATCTCGGCCGCGTGATCGGGATTGCGGGCCCAGAGTGCGACCTGTTGGTCGGGGTTCTCGGAGAGAACGATCGCGCAGGCGGTCCCCATGGCTCCGCCACCGATGACCGTGACCCGGCTCGACATCGCATGTTGCCCGAAAGGACGGCTTCGCAGTTAGCCGTCTCAGTGGTGACTGTCTGGTTCTGCTGGGTTGTGTTGTGGCTTGTTCTGTTTTCTGCCGTTTTCTGCTGTAGTCTGCTGGGTGAGCATTCTAGACCAAGCTGGAACGCAACTGAAGCGACGGGTCGGAGTGTTGAGCGTGTCGGGGTGTTTGAGAATGGATTGAGCGAATACTGGTGTTGACCTGAGTGGCGACATCGAGACAATCCCCGATCGCTGCTCTCTCTCTCGATCTCCATTTCCACTCCCCGCGTTCTGCAGGTGCAACTGTGACTGCGCCCATCAAGGCACTCGTTTCGTTTTGTCTGGTCCTGCCCACGACGGTTCACTCGGCCGAACCCGACCTGTTGGTCGATACGGTCGTCCGTGGCCAATCGATGCAGCCAGTCCCGGTATCGACGTATCCGGTATCGACGTATCCGACTGCGATCTCGCCAATGGCCGGGTTGGGGATCGTCTCCGGCGGTGTGGTACCGACATCGGCTCAGTTACCCCCAGCAGCCCCTGTCTATGCTGGGGCGTATGATCCAGCTCCGATGGTGGGATATCCACCGGTGTCATCGGGAATGACATGGTTGGCGTTGCCGGTCCTTCAGACGGGCAATCCGATGGGGATCGTGCAGGCGCCGGGAATGCAAGCGGCTCCCTGGGCCATTCCGCCGACTCCGGGCCAGATCCCAGGTGGCATGACCTTCGGTGCCCATTCCAGCCTGCAGCCGTACCGGCTGAACGCCTGGACGGGTCGAGTCGAAGGCGGTTTCATGGCAGCCGAGCGGACCGAGGGGCGTCAGGGTGAATTCGGCGTCACTGAACTCGACATCGAGTTGGAGTTTTCTGGTCTGTACATGCCCGGTTGGATCTCCAGTTTCACTCAGATCATCGACACCCGATGGTGGGACGGCCCGAGCGACCCGGTGGTTCCCGGCAACGGTCTTCCGGCTCGGGTCTACCGGATCGGTTGGGATCTCGAGATGGCGACGATCAAACAGGGTGGCTACAGCGCTCAACTGGCATTCACCCCGTCTCTGGCGACCGATTTCGACAACGGTGTCGATTCCGACACCTGGCAATTCGATGGTCGTGCGATCATTTACTACCAGTACCCGGGGATGACGGTGGCATTGGGTGCGGGTTACTGGGACCGGGTTCGGGACCGGGTGATTCCCTATGTCGGAGTCATTTTCAAGCCGGACACGATTTGGGAGTGGCAGTTGATGTTTCCCGAGTCGCGGATCAGCGTCTTCATGGGCAACTATGGTGGCAACTCGAGTTGGATGTACACGAGGGCCGAGTACCATGTCGAGGCCTACGACGTGACGGTCCAAAGGACTCATGGTGCGGCTTCGGTGCGTGACCAGATCGAGTTGAAGGGATACCGTCTGATGATGGGATTCCGATCCGAGACCTTGCAGTACTCGAGTTTCATCGAGGCGGGCTGGGTGTTTTCTCGCGACGTTGTGTTTGCCGGACGGACGCCGGGTTACGGCATCGGCGACGGCTTCATGATCCGGACGGGCTTGAGTTTCTGATGAACTCGCCGGTTGCGATCGTACTGGCTGCCGGCGAGGGTCGTCGGATGCAGTCGGACTTGGCAAAGGTGCTTCACGAGGCTGCCGGTCGTCGCCTGATCGACTGGGTTATCGAGTCGGCTCGTGCTGCCGGCATCGGTCGCTTGGTGGTGGTCGTAGGCCACAGATCCGAGCAGGTGCGTGCCGCTCTGGCGGACCATCCGGACGTGAGTTTCGCGGAGCAGTCCGAGCAACTGGGCACGGGACATGCGGTCCTGATGTGCCGTGAACTTCTGTCGGACCATTCTGGAGCGATCGCGATTCTCAACGGCGACATGCCTCTGATCCAACCCAATTCCATTCGCAGCCTGCTGGACGCTCAGCGAGAACACCGTGCGGCCTGCGTGGTCGGGACGTGTCGAACCGAGTCGAACTCGGGGCTGGGTCGGATCGTCCGAGACGAGGCGGGTGAGTTTTTGAGGATTGTGGAGGAGTTAGATGCGACGCCGGCCGAGTCGGCGATCGACGAGATCAACACGGGTCTGTATGCGTTTGACGGTCCAATGTTGTGGGAATCCTTGTCGCAGGTCGAGCCGAACAATCGCCAGGGTCAGTACTACCTGACCGACTGTGCGGAGATCCTGTTGTCTGATGGGCAACGCGTGGTGGCTTCGTGCACATTAGGCATGAGCGAGGCGATGGGCGTGAATACTCTTGAACAGTTGGCCGAAGTCGAAGCGGCTCTGGCTCGCGCTTGACAATCGTGTGGCGGTTGGGCAGAACTGGTGCGCCGTGGGCATCCCGGCTCGAGAGTGACGGCGTTGATGGGGTCGGTTCGCTAGGTGTGAGGGGGCGGGTGCTGGCATGTACGATCACTTGACGCTGATCAGTGGCCGCGGTCATCCCGAGTTGTCGCTTGAGATTGCCGAGCATCTGGGGCTTCCGTTGGGGGCTGTCCGTGTGTCGGATTTCCCTGACGGGGAGATCAGTGTTCAGTTGGACCACAACATCCGCGGCCGCGACGTTTTTCTGATCCAGCCCACCGGGCCTCCGTCGAACGACAACCTGATGGAGTTGTTGATCCTGATCGATGCCTGTCGCCGAGCGAGTGCGGCTCGAATCACCGCGGTAATCCCCTACTTCGGATACGCTCGACAGGACCGCAAGGATGCGGGCCGGGTGCCGATCACGGCCAAGCTGGTGGCCAACCTGATTGTGCAGGCCGGAGCCGACCGCGTCCTGACGATGGACCTGCACGCCGCTCAGATCCAGGGCTTCTTCGATGTCCCGGTGGATCATCTCTATGCCGCTCCGATTCTCGACGAGTACTTCCAATCCTTGGGTGTGCCAGCCGAGGAGATCGTGGTGTTGAGTCCGGACGAGGGGAGCATCAAACGCAGTTTGACTCACGTTCGCGAACTGGGCGGATCGCTGGCGATCGTCGACAAGCGGCGAAGCAGTGCCACCGAGACTGAACAGGCCAACCTGATCGGGGGTCCGATCGAGGGCCGGACCGTGTTGATTTTTGACGACATGATTTCAACTGGTGGATCGATCGTGGGTGCGGTCGAGGTGGCTCGCGAGCACGGAGCGCGAGACATCTACGTCGGGGCCAGTCACGCGGTACTCTGCGGAGGCGCTCCTGCGAGGCTTCGGGAGGCCGGCATCAAGCAGTGCGTGTTCACTAACAGCCTGCCGTTGACAGGCGACAAGCAGTTGCCGGACATGACTGTGGTGTCGGTGGCTCCGTTGTTGGGCGAAGCGATCCGACGAATCCATCGCAACGAATCGGTCAGCGGGCTATTTGCCTGAAAGTGGCCCGAGTGGTTGGGCCGAGTCCGGACGCGGGTCGGCTAGCCGACGACGTAATCGCGGAAGAAGGCCCGGCTGGTTTCGAGGTCGGGAATCAGGCAGGGGTGCTTGTACTGTTCGATGCTGCCGCCTCGTTTCCGGCACCGACTTTCGGCGAAACGTGACCAGCTGCCTCGGGGGATGCGGGTCAGCTCCAGCGGAGCGAGTCGTCCGGATTGGCGTTTTTCGTGGTACTCGATGTTTAATTCCTGCAGCCGTCGATCGACATGTGCGGCCAAGCGATTCCATGTGTCCGAGTCGCCTTGCTCGGGTTCTTCCACCACCAGTTGGTACCCTGGCGGTTCCCCCCAGATGGGCATCGCGGTGAATTGATCGATTTCGATTTCGAGTGTCCGAAATGCGTAGCGAACCGAATCGACGACTTGGGATTCGGAGATCTTTTCTCCGGTGATGCTGGCGATGTGTTCCCCCTTGTGTAGGAATCTCAACAGCGGAGTCGTTCCACAGAATCCGCTGCAGCGGACCACGTCGCAGATGTCATAACGGTACAGGCCCGATGCGGTGGTCAGCAGGATGTAGTAGTCATTGTCGGCTTCGAGTTCGTGGGCCTGGAGCACAGTCGGCTGTGTGTTGCCGTAGTCGTCGACCGGGATAAACTCGAAGTAGTTCGACACCACATCGAGGACTCCGTCGCAGGAATTGTCCTGGAGCGGGATGGTCATTCGGCCTTCGCTGGCGTGGAGGCCGTGGTCGCGAGTGGGCACGTCACCATAGCATTCGTGTACGGCGTCGAAGTAGGCGGCACAACTGCCGCCGGTCCAGACGGCCAGGAACTGCATCGCCGGCCAGTAGTCCTTGGGCAACAGATGCCCGGTGCGTTCGACGATCCGATCGAGTTCTCGGGCCCGTTTCCGGAGAGGTTTCAGCCGTGAGGCCAGGCTGGTTCGGATGTCTGAGGGGATCTCGAAGTCGGCGTTGAGTGTGCCATCGGCGATGTCTCGAATCAGTGACTGGCGGTGCGTGTCGGCGAAGCGGGCCACGTGCAGCAGTGTACTGGGGTTGGCGGTCGTCACCATTCTCACCCGAGCGTCGCTGACCGCCGATCGCATGGACGCGTAGTACTTCGCCTCGGGATTCTCGATCCTGGCCACGTCGAAGGGGATCGAGTACATGTGGCGGACCACGAACTTCGACTGCATGCGGACGGCGAGTCCGCTGATATTGCCGCAGGGGGTTCCGCCACTGGTGAGGAACTGTTCGTGGTGGCTGGCGAATTGAATGATGTTTCCGCCGGTGGCGGCCCGGTGGTCGTCGTAGGCGAAGATGGCCCAGGTCGTCCAGCCGCGTCGGTAGTCGTCGAGGAACCGCTGGCTGACGGGGATGAACTTCGACTCGGCGGTGGTGCCGCTGCTGAGAGTGAACATCAGGAGCGGGTTGTCGGGTCCGAGCATTGCCGACTGGTTGCCGGCCTTGAGTTGCTCGATCCAGGGCTGATACATCTCGTAGTCAGTCACTCCGATCGCGCGTCGAAACTCGACCGGATCGCTGACCCGGTCGAGGCCGTATTCCCGGCCGAAGTTGCTGGACCCGTTGAGTTCCAGCAGTTCTTTGAGCACGCGTTGCTGAGTGCTGCGGCAATCGGCTGTAGCAGCCAGAAACCGCCGTCCCACACGTCTCATCCTCTTCCGCGGCAGCGTGCCCGCCAACGACTGCAGGAAGGAGCGAATGTCCATGGTCGCAAAGACGAGAGGGCGGAGTGTCGAGTTGTTGTGTGGTCAGCAGGACTCAGGCGAAACGGATCGAACAGAATACGGACTACTCGTCCGCTTCGTTCCCATCGGTGCTCTTGTCGCCCAGTTCCGCTTCCTCTTCCTTCTTCTCTTTCTTCTTCCGACCCAGTGAACTCTTGACGACTCGCACCTTGGGCAGCCCGAACGGACTCTGGCCGTCCTGCCAGCGACCCTCGAATTCGAGGGTTTCGATCCGCTCGCTTCGCTTCAGCACGTTCCGAGCACGCAGCAGGTGCCCTCTGCGTTGCAGGCTCTTGTCGATCGTCACCGTGGCGTCTCCCCGGGTCGGCGCGTTAGAATCGCTATCGAGTCCCAAACGGCGGGATTCGAGGGGACTCGTGCCGAGTGCCCAAACGGCAATCGTAGAACGAGTTCCCTTGGAATGCAACCTCTGGAAATTGCGATCAGGTGAGTTGTCATGGAGCTGTTCCGAACGGAATTTGGGACGATCGACTGGGTGATCGTCATCGTCTATCTGGCCGGATCGATTCTGATCGGCTTGTGGGCCAACCGGTATGTGGGCGGTCTGAGTGACTACCTGGTGGCGGGCCGGACTCTGCGGATTCGCCTGGCGTTGGCGACGATGACCGGCACGGAGTTGGGTTTGGTGACGGTCATGTACGTGGCCGAATTGGGTTACACCAAGCAATTTGCATCGTTGTACCTGGCGGTGATCGAGGTTCTGGCGTTGGCGGTGATCGGTGCCACCGGCGTGGTCGTGTATCGCCTGCGTCAGGAAGCGGTGCTGACCGTGCCCGAGTATTACGAGCGACGATACACTCGGACGGTCCGCGTCGTTGGCGCCGTGATGATGGTGCTCGCCGGAGTTCTCAACATGGGAGTCTTCCTGAAGGCGGGTTCTCTGTTCCTGGTGGGTGTGACCGGTCTCGAGGACCCGATGGCCTTGAAGCTGATCATGTCGAGTCTGTTGCTGCTGGTCCTGTTCTACACTGTGTTGGGCGGCATGGTCTCGGTGGTGATCACCGACCTGATCCAGTTCGTGGTGCTGGGGATCGGCGCGCTGGTGGTCAGTGTGTATGTGCTGGGTGAACTGGGCGGGATCGAGGGTCTCTGGGAATTGAGTCATCGAGCGTACGTGAATCCGCTGCAGGGCGACAATCCGCTGACCGCAGTCCCGGCCGATGGTGTCGGCCCGTGGATGCTGACTGCTCAGTGGCTGACGCTCTCGATCGCGGTCATGCTTTGGCCCGCGACCGTATCGCGAACGTTGGCGGTCAAGACACCGGAGGTGGCCCGCCGCTTGTACCTCTTCAGCACAATCCCGTTTCTGGCGCGACGGACGCTGCCGGCGTTGTGGGGCATTGGAGCGTTTGCCTACTTTTCCCTGCATGCGGATCTGGGTCGAGACTTGCAGCAAGCGATTGCATCGAACGAACTGTCGACTCTTTCGGCCATGCCGTTGTACCTGGCCAAGATCATTCCCAGTGGGTTGCTGGGCCTCGTCACCGCAGCCATGCTCGCGGCCTTCATGTCGACTCACGACAGCTACCTGCTGTGCTGGGGTGGCGTGGTGGCTCAGGACATTGTGGCTCCGTTGTGCGGAGGTTTGAGTGATCGCAACCGGGTGCTGGTGACTCGGATCAGCATCGTCGTGATTGGGGCCTTCCTGTTGTTTTGGGGGTTGTGGTACGAGATCGGGCAGGAGTTGTGGGACTACTTGGCGATCACCGGCACGGTGTATCTGTCGGGAGCTCTTCCGGTGATCGTCGGCGGCCTGTATTGGCGTCGAGCCAGTTCGGTCGGAGCCCTGGCGGCCCTGGTGTGCGGCGTGATGGGGGTTTGCGGATTGAGCCAGGTGATCGACGTCATCAACGGGACGTTCTTCCCGGACCCAGCCGGGTTCCAGGTCTTCCCGGCCCTGATGATGCTCGTGACCATGTTGACTCCGACACTGGTCTTCATTTCGGTCTCGTTGCTTGTGCCAGATTCTCGGCACCGGTCGTCGACGGACGGGGAATCGTTAGTGCGGGAGAAATTGTCGTGAGTGACGGGGTGTGGCGAGTCCTCTGGATCGTGATCCTGGGAGCCGGGCTATTGGGAATGGCCGGCCTGCTGTTGTCGGTCGGGTTCGGTTCGGTGCGCGAATTGCGGCAATCTCTGGACGAATTGCGGGCCGGCAGCGGTTGTGATGAGCCGGTTGATGAGCCGGTTGATGAGCCGGTTGATGGGACAAACTAAGCGGAAAACGGGTGTTGTGTTCAAATGGTCTTCCCGGAACCGGGAGTCTGGGTTACCGTAGTTGCTGCGCTGTCATTTCAAGCTACGGCAACGTCATTTTCGGAGTCACGCAACGATGCAGTGCCCGTTCTGTCGTTACGAGGAGACCAAGGTGGTCGATTCGCGAGCGAGTCAGCCTTCGGCGATTCGCCGTCGTCGCGAGTGTTTGAGTTGCGAACGGCGTTTCACGACGTACGAGAAGATCGAGGAATCGCCGTTGCGCGTGATCAAGAAGGATGGTTCGCGGGTCCCATTTGATCGCGAGCGGATTCGAGCGGGTCTCGAGAAGGCCTGCTACAAGCGTCCGGTCAGCGACGAGCAGATCGAGGGGGTCATCAACGCGGTCGAGCAGGAAGTCTACAGGGGTTTCGACCGCGAAATTCCGTCGCGTGAGATTGGCGAACTGGTGTTTGGTCGATTGCGTGACGTGGACCAGGTGGCATTCGTGCGATTCGCGTCGGTGTACCGTGAGTTCAAGGACGTCAACGACTTCGTTGAGGAACTCGAGCCGATGCTCAGGGACGCCGATCGTGGTGCCGACTGAGGTGGTGGCTACTGTGGTGGCTACTGTCGTGGTTGAAGAGACATTGACTCGAACCGGTTGGATCGGGATGATCCTCGGTCCATGTCGTATGAGTTGGTCGAGATTCTCCGGGGGGCCGGTCATCCGCGGCTTTTGGTCGTTGGCGATCTGGTTCTGGACCGATACACCTGGGCGGACGCCGAGCGGATCAGCCAGGAGGCACCGGTGATGCTTCTTCGTGAGGAGCACCGCGAGGTGCGTCTTGGCGGAGCGGCGAACGTGGCCAACATGTTGCGAGGTCTCGAGGCCGACGTGGTGATGGCCGGAGTCGTTGGTGACGACGAAGACGGGCGTGAGATGCGTCATCAACTGGTGCGTGCGGGCATTGAGGCCGAGTTGGTGGTCACCGATGAAACTCGACCGACGACGGTCAAGACCCGGTTGATGGGCCGCGCCCAGCACCGGCACCCTCACCAGGTTCTCCGCATCGACCGCGAATCCCGCGACCCGTTGCCAGGTCAGATCGCAACCGAATTGATCGACGCATTGACGAGTGTAATTTCCAGGAAGGGAACTCGACACCGGATCGACGCCGTGTTGGTTTCGGACTACGCCAAGGGCGTGTGCACCCCCGACTTGTTGTCAGCGGTGATTTCGGCTGGCCGCGAGGCGGGGATTCCGGTGATCGTCGACCCGGCCTCGGAGGCGGATTACAGCCAGTACCGTGGTGCGACGGCGATCACGCCCAACCGCACCGAGACATCTCGAGCAACCGGTCGACGGATCGCCACGATCGCGGATGGCCTGGCGGCTGCAGTCCAACTGCAGAGCGACCTGGATCTCGACACAGCCTTCGTCACGCTCGACAGTGATGGCATCGTGTTGTCCGAGTCGGGCAGCAGCGCCCGTCACGTGCCGACTCGGCGTCGCGAGGTCTACGACATCACCGGTGCCGGGGACATGGTGCTGGCCACGATTGGGTTGTCGGCCGCTGTCGGTTGCGATTCGGTGACGATGGCTCGGTTGGCCAACACGGCCGGCGGGTTGGAGGTTGAGCAGATTGGCGTGGTCACGGTGAGTCGTCGTGAGATGATTGCGGATTTGCTGGGTGGCGTGCGTTCGGCCGCCGAGAAGATCGTCGATGGCGAGGCATTGGCGGAGTTGCTGTCGGTTCGTCGCGAATCGGGGCAGACGGTCGTTTTGACCAACGGCTGCTTTGACCTGTTGCATGCCGGTCACCTGGCCAGTCTTGAGCAGGCTTCGGTCGAGGGCGACTGCCTGGTTGTGGCCGTCAACAGTGATCAGAGCGTCCGAGGTCTCGAGAAGGGGCCACTGCGGCCGATTATTTCTCAGGAACATCGGGCGGCGATGCTGGCTGGACTGGAAGTGGTCGACTTTGTCGTGATCTTCGACGAAGCGACTCCCGAAGCACTCATTAAGACACTCCGCCCCGACGTGCTGGTCAAGGGTGGGACGTATGCGATCGAGGACATTGTGGGGCGGGAGTTGGTCGAATCGTACGGCGGTGTGGTCAAGGGTTTGGGGTTGGTGCCGGGCCTGTCGACCAGCGAGATCGTCGCACGGATCCGGCAGGCGGACGAACAGGAATGGCGGCGGGCCGGTTAGGTCGGCCGAGGGGAAGGCATGAAGACTGCAGTATTCCTGCCCAACTGGGTCGGTGATGCCGTGATGGCCACTCCGGCGCTGGCTGCGATCCGCGAACGATGTTGCGATGGTGAGGTCGTGGGCATATTGCGGCCGTATGTCGGCGAGGTGTTGGAGGGCACTGGCCTGGTGGATCGGGTGATCGAGTGGGACCGTGGTGCTGGGAGATCGGATTCTTCGGGTTGGGGATTGGCGAAGCGGCTGCGTGCCGAACGGTTTGACGTGGCGGTGTTGATGCCCGGTTCGTTGCGATCGGCTTGGATGGCGTGGTTGTCTGGAGCCCGTCGGCGGATCGGGTTTTCCAGGGATGGCCGCCGATTCCTGCTGACGGACCCCGTGGCTCCGCTGTCTCGAACAACCCCTCACCCGGCTCTGGACAGTTATCTCCGCTTAGCCGAAACACTCGGATGCGAGGCCTCCAACCGCCAAATGCGCCTGGCGGTTTCCAAGACGGACGAGGCGCTCTGGCGTGCCTTCCGGGCACGCCAGAGCGATGTGCTCGGGCCGCGAGACTACATCTGTTTCAATCCTGGCGGTGCGTTCGGTGCGGCGAAGCACTGGCCCAGTCAGTTGTTTGCGGAACTGGCTCGCAAGATCGTGAGCACGACCGAGTTGGCGGTTGTTGTAGTTTGTGGTCCGGCGGAGCGTGACGAGGCCAGTGAGATTGTTGTCTTGGCCGACGACCCCCGGGTTGTGTCGTTGGTCGAAGAGCCCTTGAGTCTGGGGTTGACCAAGGCGGTGATCCGGCATTCCAGGGCACTGGTCACGACCGATTCGGGGCCACGCCATTTTGCCGCTCCGTTTGGTGTCCCGGCGGTCACGCTGTTTGGCCCGACTCACATTGCCTGGAGTGAAACTCATTCGGACAATGCCATCCACGTGCAACTGGATGTCGATTGTGGACCGTGCCAGCAGCGGACCTGCCCGTTGGGGCATCACCGATGCATGACCGAGTTGACACCCGAACGCGTATTTGGCGAGTTGAGTAAGGTGTTGAGCCGAGCCGAGGCCGCATGAGCGGTCCATTTCGTGCCAGGAAACCACTCGGGTCACTCGACAGGACTCGGTCGATCGAGTTTAACTCGTCACGGGCCGTGCACCGTTTGCTGGTGCCTGACGGCTGTTTTCCGCCTGGTTGGACGTGACACCGATGACGACTCCCGTCTACATGGTGACTGCCTGCGTTGTGGCGTACCTGGTTGGTGGGATCCCCTTCGGTTACATCATCGGGCGCGTGGTTGGCGGGATCGACATCCGCTTGCACGGGAGTGGAAACATCGGAGCGACGAATGTGGGTCGTGTGTTGGGTTTCCGTTGGGGTGTGGCAGTGTTGGTGCCGGATGCGTTGAAGGGTCTGTTGCCGGTGGTGGTGTTGTCCGAGACGGTGAGCCGGTGTGTGGAGTCTGTGGAGCCGGGCAGCGTGGTCGTGGTACACGCATCGGTGCTGGTCGGGCTGATGGCGATCGTGGGTCACATGTGCCCGTGTTGGATCGGCTTCCGGGGCGGCAAAGGAGTGGCCACGTCATTGGGCGTGGTGTTGGTGTTGGCTCCTTGGTCGACATTGGCCGCCGTGGTGGTGTACGGACTGGCGATGGTGACGAGTCGGATTGGCAGCCTGGGTTCTTTGCTGGCGGCGGTCGTGTTCGCGATCGTGCAGACGGTGTTGATGGTGAGCGAAGGCACTTGGAGCGAGCAGTGGAGCTTGGCCGTGTTCACCCTGGGGGTGCCGATGATGATCGTCTATCGGCACCGCGGCAATATCAGTCGGATTCTGCGCGGCGAGGAGTCGCGGTGGGGGCAACGTCGCGGCGGGGAGCAGTCGGAGACGGATTCGAGCGATGGCTGCGAGGTCATTCGGGACCCGGATGTACCATGATCAACCGGTCTTCGTGGGGTCGGTAATAGCCATTGATCCGAGTGCGGACGTTGAAGCCGAAGTGTTCGTAGAGAGCCACGGCGGCGTGGTTGGACGGGTCGACGGTCAGCAGCACCGGCGCGGTGGCTTGTTCGAGGCCGGCTCGCATCAGTTCACTTCCGATTCCGGTTCCCCGGCAGTCGGAGTGGACCATGATCTTGTGCAGACAGAGTTCGTCGGTGTTGGTGGGGAACATCACCAGTGCACCGGCAACGTCAGCGGATTCTGCCAGTGGTTCGGTGCCTTTGGGTCGACGAGCGACCAGTAGCGTGGCCATGTCGCACCAGATTCTCCAGATGTGCTCGCCATCGGGGATGAACAGGTCTGGCGCCGTGGGCCAGGAAATGCGATCAAGAGCCGCGACGTGCAGGTAGTCGCCGTCGGTGGCCGATTCGATGGTGCAGCACACAATGGGGCTCCTTCCGAAGCCGGTTGGTAGCAAGTCGATTGTTTGAGCCGAGGGGAGAATACGTGCTCGCCGGTGACAGGTAAAGTGGTCTGAGGACGCCGGAGCTGATTGACATTTCTCATCCCATGGGACACTGTGTCGCCGTTTGAGACGAGTTGGTCGGGATCTGTTGGTTCGAGTGTGGAGGGGTATGATGCGTGCGCGACGAGGGGCGACGTGGATTGTCTTGGGACTATGGGTCATCGGGTCCGGTGGTCTGAGATCGGCCGAGCGTCCCAACATCATTCTGGTGATCACTGACGATCAGCGATTCGATGCGCTCGGTTGCATGGGCAACCCCGTCCTGAAAACGCCTCACATCGACGGTCTCGCCCGTCACGGCGCAATTTTCACTCATACGTTTTGCACGACATCGATTTGTGCGACGAGTCGAGCCAGTTTTCTGACCGGCCAGTACGCGATGCGTCACGGAATCAAGAGTTTCCGGAAGTCATTGACCGAGTCGCAATGGAAATCGGCGTTCCCGGTGTTGTTGCGTCGTTCGGGCTACCTCACGGCGATGGTCGGCAAGTGGGGTTTGGGCGGCCCGTTGCCTCGGGACCGATACGACGTATTCAACGGCTTCAGTGGCCAGGGCCGTTACTACCCCAAGCCAGGAGACAGCGGAACTCATCTGACTCACCGTCTCGGCCAAAAGGTCGTCGACTTTCTCGAGACGTGTGATGGCCGCAAGCCGTTCTTGCTGCAGTACTACACCAAGGCGGCTCATTGCCAGGACGGTGATCCGTGGCCGTTTCAGTCGGATCATCGGTACGATTCGGCCTTCGCCGATGTCACGGTGCCTCGTCCTTTGACCGCCACGGCTGATCATTTCGCGAGACTTCCGAAGTTTCTGCGCGAGTCCGAGGCACGTCGGAGGTGGAAGGTGCGGTTTGCCGATCCGGCCATGTACCAGAAGTCGGTCAAGGACTACTACCGTTTGGTGATGGGAGTCGATGACGTGATTGGTCGGATGGTGCGAGTGCTCAAGTCGAAGAACCTGTACCAGAACACCGTCATCATCTTCACCTCCGACAACGGTTTCTACCTGGGTGAGCACGGATTGGCGGGGAAGTGGTTCATGCATGAGGAGTCGATTCGGCTGCCGTTGGTGATCTGTGATCCGAGGCTTCCGGGGGTCCGGCAGGGGCGCCGCGAGTCGTCGCCGGCGTTGAATATCGACATCGCCCCGACGATTCTCGAGCTGGCCGGGGTTCCGGTGCCCGAGTCGATCCAGGGGCGGTCGCTGGTGCCGTTGCTGAGAGGTCAGCCTGTCGAGTGGCGGAGCGAGTTCTTTTACGAGCATCCCTTCGAGCATCCCCGGATTCCGATGTCCGAGGGTGTCCGGGGTCCGCGATTCAAGTACGTCCGCTACACCTCTTTGGATCCGGTGGTCGAGGAGTTGTACGATCTGGAGCGTGATCCTCGAGAAGAACACAACCTGGCGGGCGATCCATCGATGGCCGATCGACTGAAGCAGCAGCGAATCAAGTGGCGAGTTTGGCGTGAGAAGGTGAAGTAGTCGGTCGAGAATCCTGCCGGCTGTGACGGAACTTGGTGAAACGGGTGAGGGAATGGAATGTCGAAGTACGTCTTGGCATTGGACCAGGGGACCACATCCAGCCGGGCGATTGTATTCGACGAGTCGGCTCGCGCGGTGGGAATGTCTCAGCAGGAGTTTCCTCAGATTTATCCTCAACCCGGCCATGTCGAGCACGATCCCGAGGCGATCTGGGAGTCTCAGTTGTCGACAGCCCGTCGTGCGTTGGTGGAGGCCGGGATCACGGCGAGCGATTTGGCAGGCGTGGGGATAGCCAACCAGCGTGAGACGACGGTGTTGTGGGAGCGGGAGAGTGGTCGGCCGGTCGCCAACGCGATCGTGTGGCAGAGTCGAGTGACGGCCGAGCGGTGTGCGAAGTTGAAGAGTGAGGGCTACGAGGAGTTGGTCCGTGCCAAGACCGGACTCGTGCTCGATCCCTACTTCTCGGGCACCAAGATCGCCCACTTGCTCGACGAAATCGACGGTCTCAGGTCTCGAGCCGAGCGTGGCGATGTATTGTTCGGGACGATCGACTCGTTTCTGGCTTGGCGATTGACCGGTGGAAAGTGTCATGTCACGGACGTCAGCAATGCCAGCCGGACCCTGTTGCTGAACATCCACACTCTGGATTGGGACGACGAATTGTTGTCGATGTTGGGGGTGCCTCGAGCGATGTTGCCCGAGGTGGTTGAGTCATCGGGGGTGATTGGCGAGATCGACTCGGAGATCCTCGGTGGTCCGGTGGTGTTGTCGGGGATGGCCGGTGACCAGCAGGCGGCGACGTTTGGGCAGGCCTGTTTTCAGGTGGGTGAGGCCAAGAACACTTACGGCACCGGTTGCTTCATGTTGATGAACACTGGGACCGAAGCGGTGCGATCTGACGGAGGTCTGTTGACGACCGTGGGATGGAGTCTCGAGGGCGAGGTGACCTACTGCCTGGAGGGTGCGGTGTTTGTCGGTGGTGCGGTCGTGCAGTGGCTCAGGGACGGGTTGGGACTGATTTCGGAAGCTGCCGAGATCGAGGGTCTGGCGGCGGAGTGTGAATCGACAGACGGAGTCTACCTGGTGCCAGCGTTCGTCGGTCTGGGGGCCCCGTACTGGGATCCGGCGGCTCGAGGGACACTGATCGGGATCACCCGCGGAACGGCTCGACCGCAGTTGGCCCGGGCGGCCTTGGAATCGATCGCCTACCAGAGTCGGGATCTGCTGGAGTTGATGGAGGTTGAGGCGGGTGTGAAGCTGAGCGGTTTGCGGGTCGATGGGGGCGCTGCGGCCAACGACTTGCTGATGCAGTTCCAGGCCGACCTGTTGGATGTTGATGTCCTGCGGCCCGAGGTTCTCGAGACGACAGCCTTGGGTGCTGCCCGGCTGGCAGGGTTGGCCACTGGTCTTTGGCAGAGCACCGACGAGATTACACGGGCGTGGCAGTTGGAGAGGCGATTCCAATCCGAGATGGACGCTGTTGAGCGGGAATCGTTGTATTCGGGATGGCAGCGAGCGGTCGAGCGGTCGCGGGATTGGGCCGAGTGAAGTACCGCGGGTCGCGGTGTTCGGCTAGGATCGGTCACGCCTGAGGGACGAATGCCCATGCCACGTGATTTTGCCACCGAGAGTCTTTCTCACGACCCGATCCATGGGTACATCCCGTTTGTTTCGAAGAGTGCATTGCCGGCGGGGGAGGTGGCCGAGCAGGAACTGATCGATCATCCGTGGGTACAGCGTCTGCGTCAGATTCATCAATTGCAGAGTGCTTGGTGGGTGTTTCCGTCGGCCGAACACATGCGGTTTCAGCACGTGCTGGGGGCCATGCACCTGGCCAGCCAGGCGATTGAAGCTTGGTACGATTCGCTGGTCGCTTCGTGCGACAACGTGCCATCGCGGGCTCATGTCGAGAGCCTGGTGCGTTTGGCCGCTTTGTTGCACGACGTCGGCCACGGGCCATTCGGTCATTTCTTCGACGACCATTTCCTGGCCGACTTCGACCTCACTCACGAAGACCTGGGAGCCCAGATCATCGAGGAGGAGTTGGGCGAGTTGATCCGCGGAGTGCGGCGGAATCCCAATGGTCAGTTGCAGCCGTTGGAGGAACTGGATCCGAGGCAGGTGGCTTGGTTGATCCGTCGGCCGCGTACTGGGGAGCAGATCGAGGGGACTCCGGATTGGCTGTGCAAGTTGCGTTCACTGTTCAGTGGCATCTACACCGTCGACAACATGGACTTTGTGCTTCGGGACGCCTACATGACCGGGTACAACGTCCGGGCGTTCGATCTGCCGCGACTGTTGCACTACAGCTTTTTCACTCCACAGGGACTGACCATTCATTCTCGCGGCCTGGCTACGCTGGTCAACTTTATCGAGATTCGCGCCAACCTGTTCAGGACCGTCTATTTCCATCGCACCGTTCGAGCGTTGGACCTGTCACTGGAGCAGGTCTTTCCGGAAACGATGCAGCGGCTGTTTCCGTGGAATCCGAGCGAGCATCTTGAGGAGTACCGCCGGTTGACCGAGTCGAGTTTTCTGGTCGACGTGGGACGCTGGTCGCAGTCGGAAGACTCACAGACGCGGGACCTGGGCGAGCGTTGGGCGAGGATTCTGAGGCGGGATGTGGCTTGGAAGCTGGCGTGCGAGCGGATCTTGCATTTTCGGTTGGGTGAATCGGAGCGGACGACGATTTTTTCGGAACCGGAACTGGTCGAGACTCGAGTGCGTCGGGCGTTGCCTTCGGCACTGTCCGAGATCCCGATGCGGGTGGATGTGGCTCGCCACTATCATCGGCCCAGCGGCCCGTTGCCGGCCGGAGGCCAGAATTTTCTGTTGGATCTCTCGGACTCGACACCGTTGCCACTGAATGACGACGAGTTGTTTGCCCAACTCCCCACCAGTTTTTCGATCTTCCGCATCTACTCGACCGATCATTCTCATGACGGACCGCTCAATGTCGCTCTGAATTCCGTGATCGGCGACGTCGACGACGCCAAGACGAACATGTGAGTGAGGGTCACACTGCCGGGGACCAGGATTCGGCCTGTCGGTGAACGTGGGTGTTGAAGCCAACGGCTGTCCGGTTAGGGACTCTGTAGCGGTTTTGCCGCCGGTCGTTCAGGCCGACGGCCGGTCGGGGTCCTGATGGTAGCGATTGTGCGGGCGTCAGTGGTCGAACTGTCTTTGCGGCCGTCGGTCGTCGATACGATGGACGATGATCGATATCGACGCAGAACTGCTCGACCTCGACGCCGGCTGGCGTGAGGTGTTGGAAGCGTACCGGATGGTCGAGGTGACCGAGTCGGGCGCCGCGGTTGGGGCGAGTGTGCCGGGCGACATGAGTTTTGAGGAGTTGGAGGCCGAGTCGGACGTCGTCGAGGCTGCGAGTAACGAGCCGTTGGTGGAGTTGTCGTTAGCCGAGTTGCCCGAGGAGGACGAGCGGGACGACTGGTTGCCTCGGATCGCGTCACTCGACGGTTTCGATGGCGAGAGGCTGTCGTCTTTGCACGGCCTGCTGATCGCGATGGGCTGGCTGGGTTCCGAGGTCGGTGACCGCATGACCGGGATGCGGTACCGGATCACCCGTGACGGCCAACGCGTTCTCGATGGAATGGTGCCGATCCCGACTCTGAAGGTGGCGGCCGATTCGGACGTGAACCAGGTCGACACCAAGCCTGGTGTCGACGATCTGGAACCGGCCCAAGTGTTCTGATCGAGCGGTCTATTGGTGGCTGGTGTCCGGGTTCCATCGTGCGACGACGGCGTCGGAGTGCAGCACGAAGATTTCGACTCGTCGGTTCTTCTTCCTGTTGGCCTCATCGCTGTTGGGAGCCAATGGCTGGTTGGGGCCATACCCGGCGACTCCGAGGCGACTGGATTCGACTCCGAGTTCCTGCAGCGAGACGAGAACGGCGTTGGCCCGATTGGTTGAGAGGTGCCAGTTGGTGGCGTGTCTCGAACGCGTGTTGTCCTTGGCGATCAGCCGATCGTCGGTGTGTCCGACGACGAGGATGTTGAGGTGTTTGGCATCGGTTTGGTTCATGATCCTGGCGAACTCAGCAAGGATCTTGGGTGCGGTATTCTTGTTGACGGTGTCGCTGCCACTGGGGAAGAGGATATCGACTCCGATGCGGCTGACTCCGTTCTTGGGATCGAACTGGAACAGCGGGTACTTTTTCTTGAGTGCTTCGAGTTGACGAGTGGCCTCGGGCGAGAGCGGACTTTGCTGTTTCAGCAAATTGACGTATCGCTGTTGCAGCAGCGTGCGTTCGCTGTCGAGGTTGGTGAGTTGTTGATTCGAGACGTTCAGGTTCGACTTCAGCCCCATGTTGTCTCGACTGAGCTGCCGGTTTTGTCCTGCCAGCTGTATGGATCGGGCCTGGGATTGCCGCAGAGCTTGCTGCGGAACCATGTTACATCCGGCTGCAAACGTGAGAGCCAGAGTCGGGAGAACGAGGGCGAATGTGCGAGCCGTTGCAGGCATGGGGCACTCCTTTGCCGACCGGGGTGGCGCCGTGCGGAGTGCTGCGGAACAAGACCGCGTAACACGCGACGGAGACCAACCGGGCTGAGATTGCCTCGGGTGTGATACGACGAGGTATGTGTAGTGGGTGGGGGAGAGAGTGTGAGAGAGAGTGTGAGAGAGAGTGTGAGAGAGAGTGTGAGAGAGAGTTGGTCGCGAAGTTGCTGAGATGGGCAACGGGTCGCGGCCGGTGAGTGAGGGCGGATTTATAGTGTGCCGGCCCGGAGCGTGCCTAGGTCAAACCGCAGTTTTTTCTGCAATTTGAGTGTTTGGCGTGCGACAGAGAGCGTCGAGCGGGGTAAAGGTCGGCTTTAGTTGAACATGTTGCCGACGGTATCGATCAATTTTCCCGAGAAGCCGGGATCTTCGGCACTCCAGATCGACTTGACCAATTCGAAGAGCACCATGCCGCAGACGAGCATCAGGCCGGTGGCCGTCAGCAGTGACAGGAAAGTTCCGATGCCCCATTCCTGTTCGGTCGTGACCGCGATTCGTTCGACCGGCACGGCGTAGTCTTCGGGTTCTTCGTCGTCGAAGAGATCATCATCGGCGTCGAAGACGTCGAGGTCTTCGAGTTCATCATCTTCACCGAAGATGTCGTCGACGACATCCAGGTCGTCATCTTCGTCGAGGTCTCCGAACTCGTCGAAGATATCCACATCGTCGGACTTCTTGACGACGGTTGCCGAGTAGTCGTCGGCATCGTCTTCGTCGTCGAACAGCAGTACGCTGGTGTCGGTACTGGTTTCGTTGTCGTCGTCGTCGTCGGCACCGGCCATTTCGAAATCGGTGCCATCGTCGACCAGGGCTGGCACTTCGAGCTGTGTTTCGTCGGCTTTCAGGTTCAGGTCCAGAGCGATCCCGGACCCGTCGTCGAGGTCGAGGGCGATGCCGCTGTCGGCGATCGTGACGTCACCGAGTTCGACTCCGCTTCCGGACGGTTCGAGACTGATACCGCTTTCGTCGGCTCCTTCGAGGCTGATGCCACTTTCGGCGACGGCTTCGAGCGAGATGCCGCTGTCGGCGGCCGGTTCCAGGGCAAGCGAACTCTCTTCGGAGATTTCGGTCAATTCAAGATTTTCGGCTCCGCGCGGCGTTTCGATCATGGTCACATCGAGCGGATCGGCGGCGACGAGTTTGACGTCGCTGTCGCTGCCGACCATGTCGTCGGTGGCTTGCGGATTGGAAACCAGCTGGACCTCGCTGTCAGAAGCTCCGAGCATCGGGTCCTCGTCGAGCACCAACCTGACGTCGCTGTCGGATTCTCCGAGGTTTTCGGGTTCGAGTTCTGCGTCGATCACCAGCCGCACGTCGCTGTCGGAAACATCGTCGATTAAGAGAAGCGGTTCGTCGTCGACGGATGGCTGCAGGAGAGTCGGCTGATCGGCACTCACTTCATCGTCATCGTCGAGCAGCGAGGTGGTTCCCTGCGAGTTGAAGTCGTCGTCGATCGGCAGCAGGTCCTGGGCGCCCAGACCACCGTCTTCGGACGAATCGGCCTGTTGGGTTCGAGCAAACTCTTCGATGTCTTCGGTCCGGAACTTCCAGGTCCCGCGGTCGGCGAATCCACGCAATTCACCGGCTTCACGCAGTCGCGTGATTTGGTCCTGGGGAATCCCAAGGATTTCGACCGCCTCTTCGATGCTCAGATACTTGCTGGCCATGTTGAAAGTCTCCGCCGAAACGAACCCTAAGCTGTGTCGACACAGGGAGTTGTCTTATGGGACTGGTGAAGAGATTGGCGTCAGCCGATCCCAACGTGCCTGCTGTAGTTTAGGTGCCGGTCATGGCGATGCAAGATGATTGGCCGGGCGTGTTCGAGAAACTTGCCGGCTGTAACGATTGTAGTGGCACGCGGCGGCTTGGTCTGTCTGGGCCTTGCATCATGGCAGGTCCGCTGGCAGACTCGCGAAGCGTTTCCGGATTACCGACTTGAGGTAAGAGTCGATGCAACCGGCCAACTTGCTGTTTATTCTTTCGGATCAGCACAACCGTGACACTCTGGGGTGCTACGGCCACCGGACGATCCAGACCCCCAATCTCGACAGTCTGGCGTCTCGAGGTGTGCGTTTCGACGCCGCCTACACGAACAGCCCGATTTGTGTTCCGGCTCGAGCCAGCCTGGCGACGGGTCGATATGTGCACGACATCGGTTACTGGGACAATGCGTTCCCGTACGACGGCCGGGTTCAGGGTTGGGGCCATCGTCTGCAGGCAGCCGGTCACCGTGTCGATTCGATCGGCAAGTTGCACTACCGATCGGTCGAGGACGACGACGGATTCAGTGATCGGATTGTGCCATTGAACGTGGTCGATGGGGTCGGCGACGTGATGGGTGCCATCCGTGACGATCCTCCGATTCGCTCGGGCATGCGTGGTGGTGTGACCGAGGCGGGACCGGGGACCTCGACCTACAGCGACTACGACATCGAGATTGCCGATCATGCGATCCAGTGGCTCCAGACTCGCGAATCCGAGTCCGAGTCGGCTCCTTGGATGTTGTTTTGCAGCTTCGTCTGCCCGCACCCTCCATTCATCGCTCCGCCGGAACTCTTCGAACTCTACCCGCCCGACGAAATTCCTCTGCCGGTACAGAATCGGCCTGACGAGCAGCCCGATCATCCGGCTTTACGAACGTTGCGGAGGACGATGAGTTACGACAGTCCGTTCACCGACGATGAGATTCGCAAGGTCACGGCGGCCTACTACGGGACCTGCACTCACCTCGACCGCCAGGTCGGCCGCGTGCTCGACTCGCTCGAATCCACCGGGTTGTCGGATTCGACCCGGATCATCTACACCAGCGATCACGGCGAGAGCATGGGGCGACGGGGGCTGTGGGGTAAGTTCACTTTGTATGAAGAATCTGCCGCCGTGCCGCTGATCGTGGCCGGTCCCGACGTACCCCAGGGCCAGTCGACCTGCGACCCGGTCTCGCTGGTGGACTGCCACCCGACGATTCTCGAAGCACTGGGAGTGAGTCTCGAAGCTGGGGACGAGTCGGCAGGCGAGGGGTTGCCGGGGCGGTCGTTGTGGTCGATAGCCGGAGGCCAGGAGTTGGGTCGTGCGGCATTCAGCGAGTACCACGCGGTGGGCGCGACGACCGGTAGCTTCATGATTCGTCACGGGTCCTACAAGTACATCCACTACGTCGGCCAGTCGCCTCAGTTGTTCGATCTCGAACAGGATCCTCAGGAACTGGTCGACTTGTCCGACGATCCTGGGAGTCGAGAGATCCGGGAACGGATGGAGCGATTGCTGGGCGAGATTGTGGATCCGGATGAGGTGGATGGTCGAGCCAGGTCGGACCAGGCCGAGTTGGTTGCGTCGCACGGCGGCCGCGAGGCCGTGCTGGCACGTGGGACATTCGTCAATTCACCCGTCCCGGGCGAGGAGCCTCGATTTGCCGCTGGAGACGACACCGACTGAAGCGTTGGGCGTGCCGGTGATGGGAGATCCCGAGTCACGGCATCTGAGTCAGTGTCTGCGCGAAGTGAGGATCGTGGTCTTGCTGTGGTTGGCCGGCCTGAGTTGGACGCTGGTGGTCGTGGTGGGTTGGGGCTACGTCCCGGTTGCAGAGCGGCCAGAGGTTCCTGCTCTGATCCTGGGCATCCCGTCGTGGGTTGTCTGGGGCCTGGTGGTTCCGTGGTGTCTCGAGGTTGTTGCGGCCTGGTGGTTCGCCGTCCGCGTGCTTGCCGATGACGATTTCGATTCGGACAGCCTGGTCGACTCGGCTCGCGTCGTCGAAATGGGCTCGGTGAATCGCGAGGTGAGCGGATGACGGGTCTGTTGGCTGAGACTGTTGGGGAGATCGCACCGGCGTGGTACCGAATTGGCCAGCGTGACTACGCAATTCTGATCCCGTTCGGCTTGTTCATGCTGGGCGTGGCCGTGATCACGTTTTTTTCGCATCGCTACCAGAAGACCGGTGATTTCCGGACCGAGTATTTCGTGGCGGGCCGCAGCTTCGGGGCCTGGGTGCTGGCGATGTCGTGGGTGGCGACCTTGGCCAGTGGCGGCAGTTTCCTGGGCTATCCGTCGCTGGTGTACTCGTATGGTTGGACGATGGCCTTCTGGGTCAGCGGATCGATCGTGACGGCGGTGGTCGGCCTGGGGATTGTCGGCAAGCGGATCAACCGTCTGGCTCGGCGAACCGGTGCGTTGACCTTGGTGGACTTGCTTCGAGACCGATTCGGTTCCAACGCGGTGGGTGTGACGTATTCGGCGGTGATCCTGGTGACGACCAGTGTCTACCTGGTGGCTCAGTTCGTGGCCGGAGCGAGGATTCTGGAGAGTCTGCTCGAAACGAGTTACACGATGGGGTTGCTGCTGTTCGCCGTGTCGGTGGTGGCCTACACCACTTTTGGAGGCTTCCGGGCGGTGGCGTGGACTGACACGTTGCAGGGCATCGTGATGATTGTGGGTGTCGTGCTGCTGGTCCCCGTGACATTGTCGGCGGTTGGAAGCCTCGAGCGGGCGACGTTGACCGGCGAGCACTCACAGGCGGTGCGGGTGGATCCCGAGGCGGCCGAGCATGGTGTCGAGACAGATCGGCACGCCTACCTGTATCCACCTGGCCCGAGAAAGCAGACCGAGCCGGGGGACGAGGAGATGGGTGGAGTCTTTCTGCCGTTAGGGATGGGGTTGTCGTTATTCCTGATCCGATCACTGGGCGCGGTGATGATGCCGACCACGGTTCCGAGGATGCTGGCATTTCGAGACACGCGGGCATTGCGTCGGGCCTTGATCGTGCTGGCTCCTTATTTCCTGCTGATGTATGGCAGCAGCCTGATCACGATGAACTGTGCTCCGGCCCTGGGCGTCGAATTGCCGCCGGGAAAATCCGACCAGGCGATGCCGGCCCTGGTCCAGAGACTGGTGGAACTGGACGCGGCCCCGGCGCTGTTGGCCGGGTTGTTGATCGCCGCGCCGTTTGCGGCGGTGATGTCGACTGTTGATTCGGCGTTGTTGGTGATCAGTGCCTGTGTGGTGAGAGACCTGATCGAGAAGTCCTTTGCGGTACGACTGACTGATACGGTTGTCCGCCGTCTGAGTTACACGGTGACGGCTTTGGCTGGTGCGGGCGTGTTTGTGGGCGCGTTGATGATCGAGCCGAGGTTTCTTCAGCCGCTGGTGATTCACTACGTCGGCGGGGCCGCCTCGGCGTTGTTTTGGCCGGCGTTGGCGACGTTGTTTTGGCGACGGGCCACCGCGACGGGTGTCACCGCCGGCCTGGCTGGCGGCGGGCTGATCTACATTGCTGCGATCTTCTTCAAGCCGTTGGTTGATCCTGTCGTATCGCTGCATCCGTTCGTCTTCGGGTTCTTCGGGTCGTTGTTGTTGGTGACCGTCGTCAGTCGTTTGACGGCCGCTCAGGACGACGAACAGCTGGCACCATACTTCGGCCGCGGCTGACGCCGTTTTGGATTCCGGCCTCCTTGCATGCCGCACGGGCAGCGTTTCTACTAGTAGCCTTCCCCAGTCCATTCGCCAATCGCCTTGTGCCCAGGTATGTCCATGACCGACAATCTGGTCTTCATGATGGGCGAGTACGAGGCGTTGGTGCCCGGGGACCGGTTTTATGCTTGGAATCACCTTTGGTTGCAGGAGGACGGAGACGCCTTGAAAGTCGGATTGACGTCGTACGCAGTCCGCCTGTTGCAGGATGTCTTCTTTCTGGACTGGACGATCGACCCGAACACCGATGTGAGTGCCAGGCAGGAGATCGGTGAGATCGAGAGTTCCAAGGCGGTCTCGAGCCTGTATGCTCCGGAGGATGGCCACGTACTAAATTTCAATGACGCTCCATTGGACGATCCGTCGGCGGTGAACACATCCGGGTATGATCAGGGTTGGTTGTATCGGTTCAGGACCGAAGCCGAGTTGCTAAGCCCGGGCGATTATCTCGACGTGCTCAACGACGGTTGGGAAGATACTCAGCGAATGATCAAGGGACAACTCAATTGATTGCCACCAAGACTTTGACCGTCGTCGTGTCTCAAACGTCGAGCAAGAACCCGGCGAGGCGGCATCTTGAGGAGGAGCTGGTGGCCGCGTTGCTGGGTGATGAAACACTCGACGTGGCCGTCGTCCCCCATCTCTACAACCTCGACTCGGGCCACTCGGGAACCCGCTTCCTTCAGTCGATCGGTGGCCACCTGGTGGTGCTCTGCTGGATGTACCCACGTGCGGCTCACTGGCTGCTGGACCGAGCGGACATCAAGGGGCACCAGGCTGATACTTTGCTGGTGGAGGAGGAAGACGAGGACGTCGAGATCCCCGAGGCTCGGGGGGTTGGTGGAGTCGAACTGCCGGACCGCAGCATTTATTGTTTGGACCTCGGATTGGATTCGGATCCGCAGTTGTATCTCGAAGAGATTGCCCGGATTGGCGACGAGCTGCGAGCCGGTATCGAGTCGGTGCCTGTGCTGGACGACTCGGTTGGGACCGTTGACCTGATGGACTGGATCGCCGGTTCACCCGAGCCCGAGCAGTTGGAGAGGTATCTGGATCCGTTGTCGGTGCTGAGTGGTGAGAGTGGGATCGAGCCGTCGAAGCGTCGTTGGTATCCGGTGATCGACTACGAGCGGTGCACGAATTGCATGGAGTGCATCGATTTCTGTCTGTTTGGGGTGTACGGAGTCGACGGGCAGGATCGGATCCTGGTCGAGGAGCAGGACAACTGCAAGAAGGGCTGTCCGGCTTGCAGCCGGGTGTGTCCGGAGAACGCGATCGTGTTCCCGTTGCACAAGGAGCCTGCTGTGGCCGGTGCGTTGGGTGATGTCGGAGCGTTGAAGATCGATCTGTCGCGGTTGTTTGGCAGTGCGACGGGCCTGAATGCGGCGGTCTCCGAGCGAGACGTCGAGCTGGTCCGCGACGGCCGGGACGCGGTGGGGGTGAGCGTGGGCATGCCAATGCGTCAGGCCGACAGCGATGTAACCCAGCGCGACGAATTGGACGATCTCTTCGATGGCCTCGACGCGATGGATCTCTGAGCGATCGCGTCGCTCGCACAGAGGCATGCGATGACATCTGACAATCGACCCGACATGTTGTTGTCCCGGTTGCGGTCGGCCGAACAAACCGCGTGCGACAGGCTGCTGGCCGAGCAATCCGAACAGCGAAACTGGTCTGGAGAACTCTCGACCTCGGCACTTTCGACCGCTACCGCCACGATGGCGCTGCACCTGTACGTACAGTCTGGTCGAGCCGGCGATCGGGCGGACGAGCTGGGCAGCCTGGTTCGGTCGGGTTTCGAGTGGTTGGTGGATCATCAGAACGATGACGGAGGATGGGGCGACACGACACGCAGCTTCAGCAACATCTCGACAACCATGCTTGCTCACGCCACGTTGACTGCGGTGACTGCGGTGGCTGCGGCAGGGCCGAATCGGGAAGTGGATCGATTGTCGGAGGTGTTAGCCGGTAGTGAGTCATATATTGAGCGAGCTGGCGGCGTGGATGCTGTGCTGGCACGCTATGGCACCGATCGGACGTTTTCGGTCCCGATCCTGACTCACTGTGCCCTGGCCGGTCTGGTCGACTGGCGTCGTGTGATCGCGTTGCCGTTCGAGTTGGCGGCGTTGCCGCCGGCCTTTTACAAGGCCGTCAGGCTTCCTGTCGTCAGTTACGCTCTGCCGGCATTGATCGCCATCGGCCTGGTCCGTTTTCATTCGCGTCGTCCGAGGAACCCGTTGTCGTGGTGCATTCGCCGCCTGGTGCGAGGGCGAGTGCTTTCGGTTCTCGAGTCGGTCCAACCCGAACACGGAGGATTCCTGGAGGCGGCTCCTCTGACGAGTTTCGTGGCGATGAGCTTGGTGGGGTGCGGCTTGGCCGACCACAGTGTGACGCGTCGGGCGATCGGTTTTCTGGCCGACACGGTCCGGGCTGACGGCAGTTGGCCGATTGACACCAATCTCGCGACCTGGGTGACGACGTTGTCGGTGCAGGCTCTGGGAGATCGACTGCCCGAGAGGGATCGTGGTCCGGTTCTGGATTGGCTGATCGGTCAGCAGTACCGGGAGGTGCATCGGTACACGAAGGCCGATCCGGGCGGTTGGGCGTGGACGGACCTGCCGGGTGGAGTGCCTGACGCCGACGACACGGCGGGGGCGGTGTTGGCGGTGCTGGCGGTGTCCGGAGATTGTGGAAGTGGACTGGATGACGGCAGCGCGGTGAGTCGGTCGGTCGAGGCAGGAGCCGGTTGGCTGTTGTCTTTGCAGAATCGCGACGGTGGCTGGCCGACATTCTGTCGGGGTTGGGGGACGTTGCCCTTTGACCGATCGTCACAGGACATCACGGCTCATGTGTTGCGGGCGTTGATGGCCTGGTCAGCGTCCTCGGCGGCGGCTGTGGAGCGAGTTGAGATTCCGATCCGCCGCGGGTTCGAATTTCTCGAGCGATGCCAGCGTGACGACGGGGCCTGGGTGCCGTTGTGGTTTGGCAACCAGCATGTTGCCGACGACGAGAATCCGGTCTACGGGACATCTCGAGTTCTGGCGGCCTGGTGGGCAGCGGGACGTCAGGACGAACCGTCTGCGGTGCGGGGACGGGAGTGGCTGGCCAGGGTCCAGAATGTCGATGGAGGTTGGGGTGGAGATGCGGATGCGCCGTCGAGTGTCGAGGAAACGGCGTTGTCGGTCGAGGCGTTGTTAGGGTGGGGTGACGGGGAATCGAAGTTGCCGATTGGGGGAAAACAGGTGGTTGGTGGGGTTGAGTGGTTAATGGAGCGGGTGGAGTCCGGTACATGGACCAAAAGCCGACCGATCGGTTTTTATTTTGCGAAATTATGGTACTTTGAGAAGCTCTACCCGTTGATATTCACCGTTGCCGCGCTTCGCCGGGCTTGTCTGGCTGGTTTGTTCACAGAGGATTCGCCGTCACGAGACCCGCTTACGGAAACGTAACCGACGGTGGATATAGGAGTTTCGGAGTGTCGATTGTCTTGCCCGAATCCGTCCCCTTGACGTCGACACCAGATTTGGCTGAGGGTGTGGCTAAGCGGCCTCGGAAGCGAGGGCGTCGCAAGAGCACGAGCCATTTGAAGTTGGTGCCCGAGACGTTGTCCGAGCGTGAGCGGATCAAGGCTGAGGCCGAGCGATTTGCCGAAGGATTGGACCGGTCGCAGCCGTTCAACAGTGACCAGTTGGAGGTCTGGGGCCGTCAGTTGCTTGACGAGCTCGAGTTGACCGAGAAGTTTCTCGGTTTTGCGGCCGTTTTGATCGGGAACTTCTTCTGGAAGCGTCAGTTCCTGGCCGTACCATTCGAGCGTCGGATGTTGCTGTTGCCTCATTGTCTAAAGCACGCCGAGGGTTGTCCGGCGGAGTACGACGAGTTCGGCCTGGATTGCGACAAGTGTGGGGCGTGTTCGATTGCCGACTACAAGGTTCGAGCCGAGCAGCTGGGTTACAAGGTGTTGGTGGCCGAAGGGTCTCCGGTGGTATTGAAGATCATTGTCAGCGGTCATGTCGACGGGATCCTGGGTGTCGCCTGTTTGAACGTTCTCGAGAAGGCAATCGACAAGGTCTTGATCGCCGGCGTTCCGTCCTATGCGATTCCTTTGCATTCGGGTGACTGCAAGAACACATCGTTGGACGAGGCGTGGGTCTGGGACGTACTGGAGAAGTACGAGCCGTTGCCCGAACCGATCACCAGCAGCTATTTGCCGTTGATTCGAGAATCGAATCGACTGTTCGAGAAGGATTTCGAGAGGCTGTTGCCTCCGATCCGCAGTGGTTCGTCGAGTTCGACGGCCGGTCCTTTGGCCAAGACCGAGGAGATTGCCTACGACTGGCTGGCTCGCGGGGGCAAGCGATTCCGTCCGTTCATCACCTTGGCGGCCTACGACGCGATGACCGGTGGTCAGAGTCTGAGGTCGGCGGACCGCAATGGTGACGGCCTGGAGCTGCCCGACTCGGTTTGCCGCGTGGCGATGGCGATCGAAGCATTCCACAAGGCGTCGCTGGTCCACGACGACATCCAGGACGACGACCAGTTTCGATACGGCCGCGAGACATTGCACCGTCGGTACGATTCTGGCATGGCGATCAACGTGGGCGATTACCTGATCGGGATCGGTTACCGGCTGATCAATTCGGCTCGAGCTGAGGCTGGAGCGGAGGCGGCCTGCGATGTCCTCGATCGCATGGCCACCGCACACATCCGCTTGTGTGACGGCCAGGGTGCCGATTTGGCCTGGCACGAGCAGGCGGTCAAAACGATCACTCCACTGGACGCTCTGCAGATCTACGCTCTGAAGACGTCACCCGCCTTCGAAGCGGCGTTGTATGCGGGGATGCGGATGGCTGGCGACGTGTCGGACTATTCGGAAATGATCCCGGCATTTTCGCGTCACCTGGGAGTTGGCTTCCAGGTCCTCAACGACCTGAACGACTGGCGCGGCGATGCGAACAACAAGTTGGTGGCCGGAGCGGACATGTTGGCCGGTCGGCCGACGGTGATGTTGGCTTTGGCCTTCCAGGCGGCCGACGACGACAAGAAGCAGCAGTTGATGGATCTGTTGGCTGACGAGAGTCTTGAGGACGAAACTCGTCGCGGGGGTCTGAGGCAGGTGTTGGGTGATTGTGGAGTGTTCGAGCAGGCCGAGGCGTTGGTCGAGAAGGCTCGAGCTCGAGCCGAATCGCTGGCCGATGCGGTCGAAGTCGAACCATTACGGCGGCTGCTGTATTTCCTGGTCGACACCGTACTGGCGGCCGACGACGGGTCGTCTTCGCCGACGCCGACCCCCGAGGATGTCCTGCTGTCACTACCGATCGCTTAGTAGCGAGTCGCGGCCACACTACGCCAGCGGCAGCGGTTCGGGTTTCAGCAGGAACGGGAAGACTCGGACCGGCTGACCGTCGGTTTCGAGTTCCTTGTAGGTCAGCTGAGCGGCTCGGTCGGCGGCGAACTGGAGCATTGTCAGTTTCAGTCCGCAGAAGCGGTCGCTGTCGACTTCGGCCGCCACGTCGGCAAACACTTCGCCAGACGATGCCGCGTGACGACGCACGCCGTGGATGCTGTTCTCGCGGACTTTCAAGCCTGCCGCGGCGAGTTTGAAGAGTCCCTTGAGGAAGCGGCCGATGAGATCGTCGGGGCAGACCAGTTTCAGCAGCTTGTCGAGCTCCTCGTGGGCTTCCCAGTAGTAGCCCACGTTGAACAGGTCCAACGCCAGCAGGAAGCTGCGGTTATCGGCCCAGGTCTCGTTGGACAGGGGTTTGGACGATAGTCCTTTTTTCTTGTAACTGTGCCCATCGGGATGACGGTACGGATGTGGCGTCGTCGAGCCGGGGATGAAGGTGTAGGGCGGCAATTCCACCGGCGGCAGCAGGCGGGGCTGTTCGTTGAGTGTTTTGACCATGGGGGATTCGGGCTCCTGTTGGGCCAGTCTGTGAGTCAAGCGGTGTCTTAACGACCCCGGGATGTCACTTGGTGTGTTGGATTGGCTTAGCGGGGAATGCAGAGGGAAAAGTGAGGCAGGGCGAGGAGAGGTGGGTGCTGGTCACGAATGAGAGAGTCGCGCTGTTCGGCCTCTTCTCAAGCATAGCGGGTATTTCGGACGTTTCACGGTCTGTTCGTGCGAAACTCGACCGTTTCCCAATCGCCTGGCATGGGATCGGGTCGGGCGAACCGTGACGAGTCGGCCTGTCAGGCGGTCTCTGCGGCCAGGACACGTTGTTTGATGGCTGCCACCAATCCACGGGTTCCATGTTGTCGTGTCATGCCCAGGGTCTCGGTCAGTCCCAACGGTTCCAACAGGTCATCGGTCATTTTCAGCACGTCGCCTATCGTCGCGTCGTTGATTCCTTCGATCAGTAGTGCCACCAGGCCACGGATTGTCGGCGATTGGCGTGGAACCGTCGCTTCGATCCTGACCCGACCGTCGACGACATCGACCCACAGGTCGACAGCGGTCTGGCATTCGGCAATGCGGCATTGTGGTGGAGGCGGTTGAGCGGCACGTTGGTCCGAGAGATCCGGCAGCGTGTCGGAGTATTCGATCAGCAGTTCGAGTCGTTCTCGAGGCTCGAGATCATCGAACTCGGTAAATAGCGATTCGAGTTTCACTCGTTGAGCCCTTCTGAGGACTCGTCACTCGGACGCGGCACCACGAAACTCATGTGCATCTCGGCGTGCCTCAGGTGCAAGGCCAACCACTCGCGGTCACTGAGTCGTCCGAGGAACGGGTGAGCGGCTGTGGGGTTGGTTGTCGATAGGCGTCCGGCGGCAGTTTCGAGATGCGAGCTGGCGATTCCTAGGTCGATTTCGGGTTCGGGCAGGTAGCTGCTGGCTCGTTTCGGCAGTTGAAACCCCGGTTTCATCGGGCTGGTCAGCAGGCGGTTTTTCAACAGTGGAGCGACCAGAGTCCTCACCAACCAGTTGGATTGGAACGAGAACCCGTCGATCGACGCGTCGATGGCCCGGGCGAGATGTTCGAGAATCTGTGCGAAGCTCCAGTTGCCGACAGTCGTCACGTCGGCCAGAGTCATTTGTCTGACATCTTCGAGAAAGTCCTGCAGAGAAAGGTAGACGACGTGACGTCGAGAGAGAGAATCGGGCATGGAGTTTAGGCTTGGAGGAACACTGGCGGGCGGGTGACTGACCAGGAATTGAGCAGGCCGAGAGGATTGCCCGTACAGGGTCATTGTGAAGCAGCTACGGCTGGGCGACAAGGGTTGCGAGTTCACCTATACTGGCCGCTTCGCGCCGCCACTCCGTGTTCCCGTTTTAGGACTTCATGAGCGATCCGGACCATTCTCACGAAACACTTGACGAGGAGCGGTCGTCGGACAGCGGTGCGGATTCCGGATCGGAGTCCAGACCGGGGTTGTTGAGCCGAGTGCTCGAGCGATTTCCCGAGTCGTCACGTCGTCCGCTGATCTTCGACGGTCTCTACAACGTCGGCAGCGGTGCATTCTACTGCCTGACCATGCTCACAGGTGTGATTCTCGAGACGATTCTCGACGGCGAACCGGTGCACTTGGCAGTCTTTTGGGCCGCCGCTCACGGCAGTAGCATTCTGAGTCCGCTGGCTGGCTACGCGGCTCGCAAGGTGGGAATGAAGCAGTTGGTGGTGGTGCCGAGCCTGATTTCGGTGGTGTTGTTGCTGGGTGCCGGGATGTACCAAGGCGACGCCACCTGGTGCACGATGGTGTTGTCGGCCGCATTCATGATGCAAGTGTTTGTGCGGACCGGCGAGATGAACATGTATCAGACGTTGTATCCGACGACACATCGAGCTGCTGCGGTCGGGATTCTTAAGGCGATCATGGGCATTTCCGCGTTGCTGGTGACCGTGGGTGGTTACCTGTGGTTTGCCTATGACGAGTCGCTGTACTGGGTCGTCTTCATAGTGATTGCCGGGTTGTTGGCGGTGTCGTCATTGTGTTACCGGGCGATTCCGATGTCGGCCAAAGACGAATTGTCGGGCAATGGAAACGGGTCGTCGTGGCGGGCGTTGGTGGACGGACTGCGGATCTTTCTGTCGGACCGACGGTTCCTGCTGTTTCAACTAGGGTTCGCCTTGGCGGGAACGGCCAACCACATGGTGTTCTGGATGTTGCCCAGTCTGTGCAATGATCACCTGCGGATGCCGGCCGACCAGACGCGACTGGTCGCGGCGGTGATACCGGCTTTGCTGGTGACCTTCTCGGCTCCGTTCTGGGGCCGATACCTGGACCGCACCAACCCGATGCTGGGCCGTGCCACGTTCAATGTGATCCAGGGGACCGGTTTCACGTTGATTGCCATCGGAGGTGCTGGTGGCGAGGTTGGGTTGGTGGTGTTGGGGATCGTAATTCACGGGATCAGTGCGGGCGGGAGCACGGTCAACTGGCTGACCGGCAGCCTGCACTTTGCCGGCACCGACCGCGTGTCGTTGTACAACGCGGTCCACGTCGGCCTGACCGGCATACGTGGCCTGTTGGCACCTCTGGTCGGCTACGCTCTGTACGAGAGCGGTCCGCTGTTTTTCGGGGCTTCGGGTGATACTGCTGCAGACGGCGGTTTCGATGGTTACGGCATGGGGCCGAGCGTGTTCTGGATTGCCGCCGGACTGTCGTTGGCCGGTGGGGCCACGATGCTGTGGCAGGGTCTGACCGATCCCGGCCCTCGTGCCGAGCTGAACCCACCAGAGTGATCTGCTGGTGGGGGTGTTGCTGAGGGTGCTGGCATCACAGGCTGGGTGGCCAGAGTCTCCAGAACAGGTAGGCGACTGGTCCGGCGTAGAGGACGCTGTCGAGCAGGTCGAGTGCTCCTCCCATGCCGGGCAGCAGGCAGGCCGAGTCCTTGACCTCGGCGTCGCGTTTCATCAGCGATTCGCAGAGGTCTCCGATCAACCCGGCGACTCCGATCACGGATCCGTAGATGGCCGCCCACAGCCACAGGGGGATATCGGATGAGGTCTGGGTCGAGACGTGTGTGGCGGCGGCGGTGTCGAACAGCGACCGGCCAAGTTCGAGCCAGAGGATCGCTCCCAATGACGCTCCTAGTACTGCACCCCACGCGCCCATCCACGTTTTGCCTGGGCTGAGTCTGGGGTGAAGTTTCCGGCGACCGAAGAGTCGGCCCAGGGTGTAGGCTCCGGTGTCGCCCATCTTGGCGGCTGCCACCAGCGACCCCAGTGCCAGGTAGCCGAGTTGAGGCGTGGGCGTCCACCTGAGTTGTGCGGTGACGATCAGCAGCAGGCCGGTGTAGACAACCACCAGCATGTCGGCTCCCAACCCGCCGAGGCTGGTACCGGGTTTCTGGAACTGCAGAGCACGTACGAGCAGCAGCACGAGTGTCACGACGCAGAGGGTCAGCACCACACGCTCCAGCGGCACTCCATCGGCCAGGCACTCACAGAGTGGACTCCAGAATGCACCCGACCATCCGGCGACGATCAGCAGTACGGCTGCGATTCCGGTCAGAGGCCACGAGGCGTGCAGGTTGCGACGTCTGAGCAGCCCGACCAGCTCGAATGCCAGTCGCACTGCCAGAAGGCCGACCAGCACAAGCAGCACCGGTGCCCCAGCACCCAGGCTGTGGTCCCAGACAAAGAGTCCGACCAGCGAGGGGATGAGCAGGCAGGAAACGAGCAGGCGTTCTCGAAGCATGTTGCGTGTGATGTTGTGGAAGGACTGTGATGGGCAGGGGCCGGGGCCGGGGGTCTGTTTACTTGTTCAGCCCACCGAATCGTCGTTCTCGAGATGCGAAGTCGCGGAAGGCGTCAAACAGGTCACCGCGGCGGAATTCGGGCCAGCACTTCTGAGTGACCCAGATTTCGGCGTAGCTGATTTGCCACAGCAGGAAGTTGCTGACTCGCATCTCGCCGGCCGTCCGGATCAGTAGGTCCGGGTCGCTCATTCCGGCCGTGTAGAGATGCGACGAGATGGTGTCTTCGTCGATCTGTTCTGGTTGCAGTCGACCGGACGCGACGTCTCGGGCGATGTCCTGAACCGCATCGACCAGTTCACCTCGGCTCCCGTAATTGACTGCCAGGCACAGTTTCATGCCCTGGTTCTCCCGGCTGCACTGGACCGTCTGTTCGACTTCCTTGAGGACTCGGTCGGTCAGTCCTTCGGTGCGGCCGATCATGCTGAACTGCAGGTTTTGCCTGATGATTTCGGAGCGTTCCTCGATGACGTACTGCTCGAGCAGTTTCATCAGCGTGTCGAGTTCACGTCGGGGCCGTTTCCAGTTCTCACTCGAGAGGCAATACAGAGTCAGTTGTTCGATGCCGCCCAATTCGACGCACGTCTCGATGACGTCCCGGACGCTCTTGACGCCACGGCGATGTCCTTCGGCGCGAGGCAAGTGGCGGGCGGAGGCCCATCGGCCGTTGCCGTCCATGATCACCGCGACGTGGCGGGGCAGTCGATCAGCTGGCAGTCCGAGTTCCTGGAGTGTTTCGGGAGTCGTCTTGGTGGTGGCCACGTGACGACTCCTCGGCAAGGCTCCCGGCCTTGGGTTGGCCCTCGACGGGCTATTGCAGTTGCAGTTCTGCGGCGGCTTCGACCAGCTCACAGAACAGTGTCTCTTCGCGGTAGGAAGGAGTCTGGTTGGGCGAGGAAATTCCCAGGCGGACATGAGTCTCCTGAACATCCAGAACCGTAACCGAGATCTCGTGGTCGATGACCACACCTTCGTTGACGCGACACGAGACGACTTGCATGACGGGCGGCCCTGATGTGCTGGAGTAAGCCAAGTTGGCTGCGAATGGCGATTGAAGTGCCAGGGCGATGAAGCCGCCCTGTCGGAGCAACGAATGTGCGACGACGCATCATTGTGACTTGGGATCGTGTGTGGGGCAAGTTGGACTGTGACGGATTCAGAGGGAATCGAAAGCTGCGACAGAATCGAAAACTGGTCGGTTGACATTTTCTCTTGGAGGTCTCCAGCTGGCCTCGCACCCATCTGCGTCGTACGCCAGAATGAGTCGAGTGAAATCACGTTCTGGAGTTCGCTTGTGATGAAACTTGTCATCCATCCGCCCGTCGACGCCACGCGTCTCGAGCGGATTCATGAGGCGGCTGGCGAGATGGAGGTGGTCAATGCGTCGGACGCCGAGACGGCAGCCGGTGAGATCATCGACGCGACGGCGTTCTTCGGGAAAATTACTCCCGAGTTGCTCGGTGTCGCTGGTCAACTCGAATGGGTGCAGTCTCCAACGGCCAGTCTCGAACACTACATCTTCGACGAACTGGTCGCTCACCCCTGCACTCTGACCAACATGCGCGGCCTGTTCTACGACGTGATTGCCGACCACGTGATGGGTTACGTGCTGACCTTCGCCCGCAATCTGCACGTTTATCTGAGGCAACAAATCGCCCGAACGTGGGCACCGGTCGGGGGTGAAGCCGAGCGGTCGGACTTTTTGAGTGGACCGGGCTGGGTCAGCGGAATTGATTCGAGCCACCTGCACCTGTCCGATTGCACGATGGGGGTGGTGGGAGTTGGTTCGATCGGAGCCGAGATCTGTCGTCGGGCGGCGGGGTTTGGAATGACTGTGTTGGGAGTCGATCCACTGGCGAGCAGTGTGCCGGGGGTGGTGGAGGACGTCTGGGGTGTGGAACGGGTGGACGAGTTGCTGGCGGCCAGCGACTTCGTCGTGATCGCCGCTCCGCATACTCCGGAGACTGAAGGTTGGTTTGGTGCCGAGCGATTCGAGGCCATGAAAGAATCGGCTTACTTGATCAACATTGGACGCGGTGCGATCGTGCAGTTGGACGCGTTGACGGTAGCTCTGCAAAGTGGCGTCATTGCCGGTGCGGCCTTGGACGTGTACGAGACCGAGCCCTTGCCAGCCGAGCATCCCTTGTGGGGGCTGGACAATGTCCTGCTGACGCCTCATATTGCCGCGGCCAGCCCTCGGATTGCCGAGCGTCATCTGGCGACGTTGCTCGAGAACATCCGTTGCTATGTTGCGGGCGAGGACCTGGTGACGGTGGCCGAGAAGAGCCGCTGGTTCTGAGTGTTCAGAGGGACATTCAGCCCAGTGGCGGCCGTGGTGGAAAGGCTCAGAGAAGCCAACAGCAGCTACGGCAGGATGCTCGGAGGGTGTTTTTCATTGGTTCTAGCCGCGGCCGATGTAGGCCTGGTCTCTTGGCAGGACGATGCCTTCGAGGAAATTGACGTTGTCGGGGAGCGAGATCATGGCCAGTCCGGCTTCGGCGATCGTCGAGATCTCCATCATCGGTTCCTGGTCCGAATCTCGGCCGGAGTCTTGTCGTCGTTCGATCGCGACGTTGCCCGGGTGCAGGCAACTGGCGGTGATGCCGAATTCTCGGCCATCCAGTGCGGTGGCCTGAGTCAGGCCCCAGATGCCGAACTTGGCTGCGACGTAGGGTCCGCTGCCGGGTCGAGGGGCCTGAGCGGAGATCGAGCCGATATTGAGAATCCTGCCGCCGCCCTGGGTCTTCATGATCCGAAAGGCCTCACGCGTGCAGTTGAAGGCTCCGGTCAGGCAGACTCCGATCACCCGGTCCCAGCCCTCGTCGGTCACCTCGTCGATGCGGCCTCCGTCGAAGGCTCCTGCATTGTTGACCAGAACGTCGATTCGCCCGAACTTTTCCATCGTCGCAGCAAACAGGCTTTGAACCTGATCCCGGTCGGTGACGTCGGTCGGTAACGAGACGACCTGTGTTCCGGCGGCGGTCAGTTCGTCGGCCACCGCGCCAAGTTTTTCGGCATTGCGAGCTCCGATGGCGAGCCGGGCCCCTTCCGAGGCGAACAGTTGTGCCATGCCTTTGCCAATGCCCTGGTTGGCTCCGGTGATCAGAACTACCTTCTGGTCGAGTTTGTCCATGGTGTGTGCTTCGAGACGAGGGAGGTGTTGGGGGTGATCCAGGTGGCTAGGCGTCGATACCTGGTTTGGGTAACCAGAGCCAATCGTAGAAGAGGAAGCTGAACCGATCGGAGATCAGTGAGATGCGTCCCATGACGGTGAAGCCGAATCCGGCTCCGAAGGTGACCATCAGGAACCAGATCCCGACTCGTGCCGTGCGGCCGACCAAGCCTTTGTGTTCGAACGAGAAGAAGAAGTAGACCAGGCAGGTGAGCACACCAATGATGATGATGATGTTGCCGATCGACTTGCCGACCATCAGTCCCAGTTCTTTGTCCGAGACGATCAGCGGCATGATCGTGCTGCCGATCTGCTGCACGAAGTCGGCATCGAGGTAGGCGACCAGTCGGATCCCAGCGGTGGCTCCGATGAAGAAGGCGAGTGGCCAGCGAGAGATCCAGCCTCCGACCGGAGCCAGTCGCCAGAGCATCAGGACACTGAGGACCAGTGGAACGATGTAGATCAGTTCGGCTTCCTGCCCACCCGGCAGTCCTGGCAGCACCGAGTCTCGCATCAATCCGGGGACCAGTTTGCCAAAGAGGTTTTGAATAATGCCGGTCCAGAAACCAACGACCATTGCGTAGGCGGCACTGGCACCGACCACGACCGATTCGGCCAACTTGTAAAAGATGTTGTCGCCCCAGAGGAACGACATAATGGCCAGTGTGGCGAGTACGGCGATCCAGAGTCCGATGGTTCGGGACCAGCTGAAGACGACTGCGGAGTCGGGATTGCCGTCTTTGCCGACCAATTCGCTGCGATTGGCCGAACGGACCTTGGTCCAGGTGATGCCGTCGACATCGCCAAGCCGGGTCGTCAGTTTTTTGCGTGCGAGGATTTGTTTCTTGGGCAATGTCTTGCCCTTGGCGGCCAGGGTGTTTTCCTCGTCGTCGATTTTCTGGATCTGTTCTTCAAACGACGCCCTGGCATCGAACGTTTCGTGTCGGACGTAGGCTCGGCCCATCGAACCGTTGGAGGTCCGGACGGCCAGGTAGCCGCCTGCGACGACCACCAGAGACAGCCAGATCATGCTCGAAGTTCTCATCACGAGACTCCTCGCTTGCGGTCAGTGAAGTAGATGACATTGCCGGCGATGATCAGTCCGATGATCAGCATGTGAGCCACCAGTTGGGGTCCCATTTTCCGGAGTGCTTCCTGCGTGGCGGGGTTCTTTCGCAGTTGCGGGTATTCCAAGAGTACTGCCTCTTCGTACTCGGCCGCCGCCTTGATGGCTCCGAGGATCCCGGCCAGTTGTTTGGGCACATACGGCACCAGCGGCGTGTAGCCGACACCGGTGACTCCGGCGACCATCTTGATGTCATACGTTGTGGCGGCGTATTGGACCCATTCCTTGGCGCCGGGGGTGCCGGCCGAGACATTAATGATCAGGTCCATGCTCTGGATGTTCTTGAGGTTGGCGGTCATGGACAGTTCGTTGAGGTCGGTGCCATCGACGTCGTTGGCGTAGAGTTTCTTGATGTCGGTGACGATGACCTTGATCACTCCTTCCTGTCCGGGTCGGAACCCGAGGTTCACGTAGTCTTCGCCGTAGGTGTACTCGGGGTACTCGCGGTTCAGGATCGCGATATTTTTCTGCAGCATCGGAACGGCGGCGGGCCAGAGCGTGATGAAGTAGAGCTTGTGTTTTTTTTCGGCACAGTGGCGAACGAACGCGGCGGCCATCGGTTCGAGTTCTCCCTTGCTGGCCGGATCGTAGTCGTAGGCCATCAACACTTTGGATCCATCTTCGAGATTCTCGACAGTGTCGAAGACGTCGAGTACTTCCTGGGACGGTTCTTCGGGGAAGACGAGTCCCATCAGCATGGGGATGGCAACCGAGAAGCCCATGACCAGGAAGATCCATCTGCGGTCGAGATTGCGAACATCGAACCCGTTGGCCGAGGACGTTTCGGTGCTGGTTTGGTAATCGGAGTCAGTCGGCATGCTGTCATTCATTGGGGATTACTCCTCGGATCCCAGGTACGAACGGTCGACACCCAGCAAGACCTTGAGCGAGAGCGAGACGATACCCAGTGCGATCCCGATGGTGATCGCCCGGTTACCGGCGAGGATAAAGACGGAGGTGATGGTCGAGGTGATGCGATCGAGTCGCAGCCCAGCCAAGCTTCCGGCTTCGGCTCCACTGATGGCCGTCAACCAGTCGACAACCGGCTGGCTGACATAGATGCCGGCGTGAGTGCGGCCGAAGAGCACGATGAAGGCGGTGCCCAGCAGGATCATGGCTTCGGTGTTCTTGGCGCGGAAGGCTCGGAACGCGGCCGAGGCGATGAAGAAGGCCAGCAGCGAGAACATGGTGGCGGCCAGTGGCAGGTAGACGAAGTCGTAGATCCAACCAAAGCCGCTACTCTGGGAAAGGTAGTCCCCCGACCACGCGAATTCGGGAAACTTCTCGGCCGGGTGGACTCCCATCTTGGCCAGTCCGATGCCCAGGGTGATCAGGAAGGCGGAGATGGTAATGAGCGAGAAGCCCCAGCCGGCTCGGCGGTTGGAGATTTTTTGCAGGTGCGTTTTCAGCAGGTTGCCACCGCCGAGCACAAAAGCCACGGCTGCCAGGATATCGAACCAGATCATCGCTTCCTCTCCCCAGCTCTGCGCGTAGGGGATGAAGTAGGAGACGATGAGCACGAAGCCGGTGAAGGCTGCGATCACCAGTGGGACCGTGCGTTTCATGGCAGGAACCCCTTGTTTCCGAGTACGTTGTCGGTCAGGAAGGAAACGACCGAATGCATCAGGGTGTCGTCGACATTGGCCAGCGACGCGAATGTCGCAGCCAAACAGCCGACGACGATCAACAGGCCACCGATCAGCTTACCGACGTCCTGTCCCTTGAGGCTGCCGAGTTGGTGTTTTTCGCCCGAGAGGTACGCGCTGGCGGCGAAGAATTCTTCACCGATCAGCGTGTAGTCGCAGGCGGCGACGAAGAACGGCAACTGGCTGGGCATCGCGGTGCCGGCGATTTGGATAGCACCGATCGAGTTGCCGGTTTCGGCCAGGATCAGCGATTCGGCGAAAAAGGCCCCCATGTAGAAGCAGGCGGCCGGCTTGTCGCGAACCATGGTGCCGGTGACACCGGCGACGTAGCCGAACTGCTCGTCGGTCAGGTAATAGATGTTGTCTTCGTTGTACGCATCGGGCCGACCGGCTCCAAGAAACGCGGCCTGAACGGTTTCTCGGGCGGTCGTCATCACCAGCGATCGCGACGTGGGCACTTCGAGCATTGCGTCGTATTCGGCCGCCAGCGCGGCGACTCGCGACAGCACGGTGATCCCGGCAACGGTCTGCATGTCGTTGATGTCCAGGATTCCGGGGATGAACAGGCAGCTGCGTCCCATCTCGGTCGCCCGCCCGACCGCCTCTTCGACCGCTTCGAGGCCGGCAATCTTGCGGACTTTCAGTTCCATGCCACCGCGAGCCAACTGGATGAACAGGATTACGGAACCGCAGACGAGGACCAGCATCACCAGGAACCAGGTCCGTCGAGTGTCCCAGTACTGCAGGATCGCTGTGATCGGTACGGCCGCCTGCACCGCTTCGGACTTGGAATCCACGTGCTCGACGGCGACGACCTGATAGAGGTAAATCGCGTTGCGTTCGCAGTCCGCGTCGACGAACGACGTTTTTTGAAAGGTCGCTTCACCGACGAGCGTAAATTCGTCTTCCTTGTCGGAATGGATTGTCTTGCGGAGGATCTCGTACCGGACCACCTTGCGAGTCTTCCCCTCGGGGACGTTTTTGAAGTCGTCCGATGAGAGCGTCCATTTGACGATGATCCCATCGCCGGCATCGTCGGGTCGATCGATGGCAGTGACGCCCATTGGTGGCCGCGGGGAATCGTTCGATTCGGTGTTCGCCGATTCCGATTCGGCTTGGGATTCGGCCCGTGCAGGTTGCGGCACCAACCCGGCCAGCGCGATCACGATCGCCAATACAGGTAGATTCCACGAGACTCGATCGGTCATGTTCATTCCTCGATCAACTCCACGTTGGCTCGCGGCACAGTGACAGTTTCGCCAGCGTTTGTCTCGACACACAGCACTCGGGCTCGAGATTCCGAGCCCAGCGTCTGGGGCTCTGCGGGCAGGTCGGTGACGGTGCCGAGCACACCAAAGTACGGGTCGCGGATCACTCGGACCGACGCTCCCACTTCGAGGTGTCCGGCGACGCGATCGGTGTCGGCCTGGTCGGCAGGCCGATCATCGGCACGCGGGATCACGATTTCCGGTCTCATGACTCCAGCTCGAATCTGAGTCGTTCCGTTGACGGACGCTTCGTGACCGACCAGTTCGGCGAGCAATCGGTGCGTGCGTTCGGCCATGGCGATTTCGCCAAACCCTTCTGTCACGACGAGTGTCAGGCCGATCGTTTCGGAACCGGTGATGGCCACACCGAGGTCGTAGCCGAGAATCTCTCTGAGATCGGCGTCATCGAGACCACCGGAAATGACGGCGGAACAGCCGACCTCGATGGCTCGGGCGACCGCCTCGCCGGTCATGCGGCCACCTCCGATGACCACCTTCCCGGCCATCTCGTCGGTGATTCTATCGGGAGTCAATTCGGTCTCAGGACTCTCGCAGGCCATCACCACCGGCCCGACCGTTTCGCCTCCGATCCCGAAGATTCCCTGCACGAACGCGACATCGCTTTCGATCACGACCCCTTCGCCTTCGAGCACCTCGACCACCTCACCGGCGACGTAGGCCGAAACCTGTACGGGCAGCGGTTCGCCGCGGATGATCACTTGTCCGGTGACTTCCGAAATCGTCTCGATCGTCCCGGCGGTCCGTGATCGGCAGTTGGCCTTGAAGAATCCGAAGATTCCCTTGGTTTCGGCAAGGAGTTCGTCGACGGCGACCGGGTCGCCGATTTGTTTGAGCATGCAATCGGGGATATCGGCTGGAGGCATCGAGAGCAGGTTGGCGATATTCAGCGGAGCGACATTGCCTGGCATGAAAGTTTCGGCGACGACGTCGGTGGCTGCGACCGTGTCGCCAACGCTCACCTTCACGTCGCCGGCGATGGGCAGGATCCTGCGGATGCGATGCGTCATCCAGGGCGAGACTTTCAGGCCGGGCGTGTAAGCGTGAGCCATTCAGTTCAACTCCGCCAGGCCCTGCACCTGGTTCCAGGCCACGACTGCCTGCCGGCAGGCATCGCGATCTTCGGGCAGGACGAGCGGCCGACCGCGTCCATCGAGCAGGATTCCGACGGTACCGCCACGGATCTCGCTTTCGATCCGTTTCCCCGGCCCTTCGCCGGCATCGAAGCCCTTGGCCGGTTCGATCACGGCGGTGGCGGTGACCCCATCGGCCATCTTCAGTAGTTTCAACTCGCCAAACGTCACCTCGCCACTCTCGGTGATCCCGTCGCCGGTGATCTCGTATTGGAAGCAGGTCTTGCCTGGTTTGCCGAGGCCGGCCGGAGCGATGCAGGTGCCGAGGTAGACCAGGCAATCGCGTTCGAAGACCTGGACGGCTGCTTCGGGGAGGACTTGGGAGAGGACGCCCAGGTGTGGCATCATGAAGATGCTGTCCTTGGCCAGAGTGGTGATACCTTCGGGCTGGAAGGCATCGACGAGCATGGCGGCGGTCTGAGCCATTCGGGGTGCGTGGGAGAGGACACCTCCTGAGGCGACGAGCAGATCGAGGGTCATGTTGTTGACGATGGTCTGTCCGCTTTGTTGCTGGCTGAAAGTGTCGCCAACGGTTCGTTGTTGTTGAACGCCCTTGAGCGTGGTGGCGAAGTCCTTGTGTTGCACGTAGGCCAATCTGAGTGCTTCGCGGGCGACCGCCTGTTCGAAGAGCAGCGATTCGAGTGTCTGGGGGATGGTGGTGGGCCGGATCATCTTGTTCTTGACCCGGTTGCGGAGTTCTCGTTCGTCCATGTCCAGCGGCATCCATCTGAGGATGCTGGGCAGAGTGGCTTCGGCACAGACGTTTGAGATCGAGTAGCTCATGCCGAGGTTGGCACTGACGGTCCGATTGAAGGTCCCGTCAAAGACGCTGAACACGTCGGTCGTTGCGCCACCGATATCGACTCCAACGGCGTTGACTTCTCGTTGCTGTGCGATTTGCTGCAGGATATTGCCGACGGCTCCGGGGGTGGGCATGATCGGTGCGTCGGTCCAAGAGATCAGCTTGTCGTAGCCGGGGGCGTGAGCCATGACATGTTCGAGGAACAGGTCATGAATCGCGTCGCGGGCCGGTGCCAGGTTCTCGCGTTCCATGGTCGGCCGCAGGTTGTCCACCAGCGACAGTTCGACGCTGTCGTCGAAGGTGTCGGTGATCCCCTGTCGGGCGTCGACGTTTCCAGCGAAGATGACCGGCATGCGGTACTCGCTGCCGAACCGTGGCTGGGGCTTGGCCGGTGCGACCATTTCGGCGATCTGGACGACGTGTTGAGTGGTCCCGCCATCGGTGCCACCGGAGATCAGGATCATGTCAGGTCGCAGTTCACGAATCCGTTGAATCTGTTCGTGAGGCAGCCGCTTGTCGTTGGTGGCGATGGTGTCCATCACGATCGCCCCGGCCCCAAGTGCCGCTCGCTTGGCACTGGCCGCGGTCATCTCGCGGATGACTCCGGCGACCATCATCTGCAGCCCACCGCCGGCGCTGGAGGTCGAGATGTAAATGTCGCAGCCCTGGGTGTCGGTGGCCGGGCGGATCACCTGCCCGTCGTCGCCGATCAGCCGTCGCCCGGCAAGTTCACTGACCTCGGTGACCGAGTTGACCACTCCCATTGTGACATCGGCCGCGGGCTGTTCGACCGTCGTGGGCGCCTCGCCCCGGAACGTCTGTCGAAACTCACCGTCGACCTTTTCGATCAGGATCGCCTTGGTCGTCGTGCTGCCGCAGTCGGTCGCCAAGATCACGTTGATCGACGACGGGTCCAGACCGGTGGCTGCCGTGTTGTCGATCGGGCTGGTTGTATCCGGCGTGGTCATCCGTGTTTGCCTTCAGTCCGTCTCCGACGGGACTCCGTCGCCAATTGCGTTCTGGGAAGTGGTCTGTTCTGAGATCTCGTGTCGGTCTTCGATCGCGTTGCAGATAGTGGCGATTGAGCCACGTTGTTCGAGAAATTCGGCGAGGTGTTGGTAGCCTTGGGTGTTGGTGAAGACGGACAGGAAGGGGGTGAAGAAATGCATGGCCTGCGAGCCGACAAAGTTCAGCGGGCGGCTCATTTCCAGCGCCATCAGAGTGGGCGTGGTGAGTCCACGTCGTACGATTTCGTCGGCAACCCGGTCGATGGCTGTCTTCTGAACCTCATTCGGTTCGGCCGGGCCGGGCGGATCGACGGCAAAAGCGTGCTTGAGCCACTGCACGGGACGGGGCCTCCCTGAATCCCCATGTCCGACGCCATTTCGAGGCGATTGGTGGTATCTGGACCGCGACAAGATACCGCGCGAGTGGAGGAAAAGACAGTCTGTGGCAGGTCAGAAGACGGGTTGCGATCAACTCAGCCCGAACACTCGCATCGCGTTGTCCGTGGTGATTTCAGCGAGTTCTTCTGTGCTGATACCATGGCATTCGGCCAGGCATTCGGCCGTGTGCCGAACCCAGGCCGGTTCGTTTCTTTTTCCGCGGTTGGGCATGGGGGCGAGGTAGGGTGCATCGGTTTCGACCAGCAGTCGATCGAGTGGTACCAAGGCAGCGGCTTCTCGCAGTCGGTCGTTTTTCTTGAATGTGAGCATCCCGGCCAGCGAGATGTGCAGTCCAAGTTCGACGCAGGCTTCGGCGGTTTTGGCGTCGCCAGCGAAGGAGTGCATGATGCCGTTGAGTGGTCCGTTTGAGGCTTCTCGTTGTAGTTCGTCGACAACGTCCGATTCGGCCTCTCGGCAGTGCACGACGAACGGCAGGTCGCGGTCTCGAGCCAGCTGCATGTGCCGCCGGAACATTTCGATCTGGCCTTCGATCGGCGAGTAGTCCCAGTAGCGATCGAGTCCGGTTTCACCGACGGCGACGACCTGTGGCGAGGCGACCAGTTCGAGGATGGTGTCCCAGTCGGCGTCGGTCGATTCGGAGACATAGTTGGGCTGGATGCCGACGACGGCGTGCACGTGTTGGAAACGTTCGGCCAGTGCGACGGCGGCGCGGCTGGTGTCAGCGGTGATCCCGATCGTGGCCAATCCGACCAGTCCCGATTCGAGTGCGCGGTCGACAACCTCGGCGACGTCGGTGGCGAAGGCCTCTTCGTCGAGATGGCAGTGGCTGTCGAAGAGCCGCATGGCAACGGTCTCAGTTGGCCACAACCAGCGTGCCGAGTTCTTCGAGTGTCCGCTGTTCCTCGGCCACGGCGTCGGCGATCAACCCCGAGGCGGTGTCGTCGTCGCGGCAGAGGGTGGCCGACTTGTCGAGAGTCTCGAGGATCGACTGCTGGTTGGTGATCAGGCGGGGATAAAGGTTTTCGAGTGAGACGAAATGCAGGTCGGTGTAGCGGGTGGGGAATCGACCGAGTTCGACGGTGTCACCGCGTTGACCGAGCAATTCGACCAGACGGGCAATCTGCAGTTGCTGTCGACGGCGAAACAGGTCGAGTGCCGCCAATTCGCTGTCATCGTCCGAATTGGTCCACGGTCGGCATTCGCCGGAGTACTGGACCAGGCTGCTGCTTAGAGCGGCCAGGGCCGAGTTGAGGGCGAGAGTGGTGTTGGAGTCGGACATGGAGTTGTTGGTACAGTGTGGGGTCAGTCTGCGGCGGGCGTCTTGTCTGAGACCGGCATTTTTGGGACGTCGGATTGGGTGGTGGGTCGACCCGAGTGAATCGTATCGCGGGCGACACGTTCGGCGGCTTCGCTGAGTTTGCCGATCAAGGGCGACATGCCCAGTAGCAGGATGGGCACGGTCAGCAGCACGATGAAGGCTCGTTCGGTGGTCTCGACGCGAGCGACTCGTGCTCCTTCGGGGCGTTCCTTGATGAACATCGCGACGGGGATTCTGAGGTAGTAGAACAGGCTAAAGACGGTGTTGAGCAGTGCGAAGCCGACCAGAGCCCCCATCGACCAGTGCAGGCTGGCGGTTTCCCAGACCGGTGCGAGCACGAAGAACTTAGCGACGAAGCCGCCCAGTGGTGGCAGTCCGACGAGGCTGAAGAGGCAGATGGCCAGCATCACGCACAGCCAGGGGCACTGGCTGGCGAGTCCACGGTAGTCGTCGATTTGTTCGCTGTAGATTTGGTTACGAATCAGGGCGACGACGGCGAAGGCTCCGAAGTTCATGAACAGATAGACGGCGAGGTAGAACAGCACGCCTTCGATGCAGTCGGCGGCAAGGTCGGGCTGGTGGTGGGCCAGTGCGACGAGCATGGCGGCGACGCCGGTGAGCATGTAGCCGGCGTGGGCGATGGTCGAGTAGGCCAGCATTCGCTTGACGTTTGTCTGGAAGTAGGCAGCCAGGTTTCCGAAGGTCGACGAGAGGACGGCGATGGCTCCGAGTCCGATGGCCATTGGCACGGCCAGGTCGCCGAACCCGGTCAGTTGGTGGACGATTCGGATCAGCAAGGCGAAGGCGGCCGCCTTGGAAGCAACCGACAGGAAGCCTCCGACTTCTGCCGGAGCCCCCTGGAAGGCGTCGGGGCACCAGAAGTGAAAGGGGACGAGTGAGAGTTTGAAGGCGAGTCCGACGAGGATCATCATCACGCCCAGCACGATGGTGCGAACTTCGGCACTCGACATCGCTGTTCCGGCGACTTCGGCCGAGAGCAGGTTTCCGAGTTGGCTGGCGATCTGGTCGATGTCGGCGGTCCCGAGCATCCCGGCCACCAGGCTGGTGCCATAGAGCATGACTCCGGCCGCACCGGCTCCGTAGACCACGTACTTGAGTGCGGCTTCGCTGCTGATTCGTTTGCCCTTGAGGAACCCGACCATCACGTAACTCGGGACGCTGGCCATTTCGACGGCCATGAACAGCATCAGCAGGTGGTTGGCCGACGTCATCAGCATCATGCCGATCGTGGCTCCGACGAGCAGAGTGTAGAAATCGGGTCCATCCTGGTTGTCGGGGATCCCGCTGAGCACGGTGAGTGCGATGACCAGGACCAGGAAGACGAGCAGGAAGAGTTTGAAGAAGACGCTGAGTCCGTCGTGGACCAGCAGTCCGCTGAAGATGCGTGCTCCGTCGCCTTCGAGGTAGGCGTCGGAGCCGCCGGTGTAGACGACTCCGAACGCGATCCCGAAGGCGATCAGCGTACCGGCCATGGCGATCCAATGGCTGGGCAGCCAGCGGTCGACGTTCAGCAGGCGGCCGAGCAGCAGGGCCACGACCGTGCCGCACAGAACCAGTTCCGGCAGGAACGCCGAGACGTCCTGGCCGACTTGAGTCGGAAGGTTGGAGATCAGGTCGTTGATGGTCGCAAGCTGCATGGATTCTGTGAGGTCTGCGAATCGGGAGTTGAGTGTGATGGGTGCGTGTTGATCGAGCGGTGTGGTCTAGAAATCAGCGAGTCGTCCGGCCATGCCGTCAGTGAGTTTTTCGATCGAGGGTACCATGTACTTGAAGACAAGGTTGGGGAAGACTCCGAGGATAATGGCCGAGACGAGCAGGACTCCGGCGACGATCTTTTCACGACCGAGCATCGGCACCAGGGCGTCACCATGCGGGCCCTTGTATTCGGCTCCGAGGAAGACTCGTTGGAGTGTCCAGAGAATGTATCCGGCGGTGAGAATGACACCCGAGGCGGCGATGATGGCGAGGATTTTGCTGAACTGCCAGACGCTGAGTACGACGAAGACTTCTCCGATGAAGCCGCACAGTCCGGGCAGCCCGAGTCCGGCGAAGAAGATGCCGGCCGAGAGTCCGGTGTAGAGCGGCATGCGTGCGGCGAGTCCACCGAACTCGTTGATGTTCCGGTGATGCACCCGGTCGTAGACGACTCCGACCATGAAGAACATGCCAGCCGAGGAGACTCCGTGTCCGATCATCTGGAACATGGCCCCGTTGATGCCCATTTGCCAGTAGTCCGAGCCGCCATCGGAGGCGATCCCGACGACTCCGATGCCGAGCACGACATAGCCCATGTGGCTGACCGAGCTGTAGGCGACCAGGCGTTTGAAGTCGGTCCGAGCCATGGCGGCGAACGCGCCATAGATGATGCTGATGACTCCGATGGCCACAAGCACAGTGCTGCCCGACAGGACGGCTTCGGGGCAGAGTGGGAACGCGATTCGCAGGATGCCGTAGCCGCCCATTTTCAGCAGCACACCGGCCAGGATCATGCTGATCGGCGTGGGGGCTTCGACGTGAGCGTCGGGTAGCCAGGTGTGCAGCGGGACGCTGGGGATCTTGATGGCGAAGCCAATGAACAATAGCCAGAAGGCCCACGGCTGCAGGTCGCCTCCGAGCAGTCCGCCCTGGCTCTGGGCCGCGTCGGCCAGCAGCACGAGGTCGAAGATGTGTTCGTCGCCATAGCTGCTGTTGAAGTAGATCATCAGCAGGGCCACGAGCATCAACACGCTGCCAAAGAGTGTAAACAGGAAGAACTTGATCGCGGCGTATTCCTTGCGAGGCCCGCCCCAGATGCCGATCAGGAAGTACATCGGCAGCAGCATGACTTCCCAGAAGACGTAGAACAGGAAGAAGTCGGTCGCCATGAAGACGCCGAGCATCCCGGTTTCCAGCAGCAGGAACAGGATCAGGTACCCCTTGATCTGCTTGGTGATGCTCCACGAGGCGACCATGGCCCACAGCGAGATGAAACTGGTCAACAGCACCAGCGGCAGACTGATGCCATCCAGCCCCAGCTGGTAATAGATGTTCCAGTTGGGAATCCACTCGACCTTGACCTGGTACTGCATGTTGGCATTGCTGGAGTCGTAGCCGGGCAGTAGCGCGATGGTCAGCAAGAACGTAACTGCGGTAACGGCCAGAGCCGTATACCTCAGAGAGTCCTCATTGTCCTTGGGCATCAGCACCAAGGCCAGTGCGCCCAAGGTGGGAGCGAAGATGATCAGGGTGGGTAGCAGAGTCGAGAAGTCCATGGCGTGTCAGCTTCCTGGTCGGGGCGAGTTGCCCGTTTTCGGAGAGGCCGTTGATCAGGTTTGGTGGAAGAGTGGGAAGAGAGCGAAGATCAGGACAAAGAGCGCGATGACGCCCAGTGCGATAAACATAACGTATTGACGCAGGCGTCCGGTCTGCACGGCCTGCAGGGCCCGGCCGACGTCTTGGGTCTTTTCGGCGACCCAGTCGATGAGTCGGTCGATTCCGCCTTCGTCGAATTTACGATCCCAACCGGCCACGACGACAGCCGATCGCGCACACCCGTGGATGATCCCGTCGAGAATGCTGAGGTCGAACCGAGCGAACCAGGCCGCGATGACGTGGACGGGTCGGACGAACATGGTGTCGTAGAGTTCATCGAATCGCCACTTCTCGGTCAGGAACTCGTGCGTGGCAGCGAACTGGCGTTTGATCAGAGACGGGTCGGGTTGGCGGCGGCAGTACATCAGGTAGGCGAGCAGTGTGCCGAGTCCGGCGACAAGCAGTGCCAGCATGCCGGCCTGTCCGTGGAACTGGGAGATGTCGGAATGAGTGGGCAGGTCGATGCCCGAACCGGCGACGTCGGTGACGTGAGTTTCTGAAGCACCCAACAGGTTGAACAGCGGCCCCTCCTCGCCTCCGATCGCACAGAACATCGCAAACACGGCCAGGATCACCAGCGGAATGGTCATGACTCGCGGCGATTCGTGGCAGTGGTCGTAGAGTTCCTGGTCGCGAGGTGTGCCGGCGAAGGTGTAGAACCACAGCCGGAACATGTAAAAGGCAGTGATGCCGGCTGTGATCAACGGGGCGAGGAACAGCAGCAGGTGGATCGGGTTCAGATTGGCGTAGGTGAGAGCCGTGGCGATGATCGCGTCCTTGGAGTGGTATCCCGAGAAGGCAATGTCGTAGCCTCCCGAGAAGCCAGGGATGATCCAGTGCAGGGGGATCGCCAGCCCGCAGATCGCGATCACTCCGACGAGCATCGTGTAGGCGGTCACCGGCATCTTCTTCCGCAACCCGCCCATCCGGGACATTTCTTGTTCGTGGTGACAGCCAACGATGACGCTGCCCGAGGCGAGAAACATTAGGGACTTGAAGAAGGCATGAGTGATCAGGTGGAACAGGCCGGCGAGCCAACCGCCGAGGCCGATGGCCAGCATCATGTAGCCCAGTTGGCTGATGGTCGAGTAGGCCAGCACGCGTTTGATGTCGGTGGCCACCACCGCGATCGTCGCCGCCACGAACAGCGTGATCGCTCCGGTGTAGGCGATTGTCAGGAGCACTTCGGGCAGAAAGACCGGGAAGAACCGACCGGCCAGGTAGACTCCGGCCGCGACCATCGTGGCCGAGTGAACCAGTGCCGAAACCGGGGTCGGACCCTCCATCGCGTCGGGCAACCAGGTCTGTAGCGGGAACTGGGCACTCTTGCCCACGCAGCCGGCAAAGATGCCCAGTCCGGCGGTGACCAGCAGCCAGTAGGGGATCGACTTGTAGGATCCGTTGGCTCGAGCAAACGTGACGACTCGGCCGGATGCTCCGCTGTCGGTCGAGTCGCCGGATTCGCCCGAGTTGGCTGCAATGGCTGTGGTGGCAGTGTCGCTGACAGAGATGGCTCCATCCGAGCCCCGGATCATGTCAAAGAGACCCGGTTCGCTCGAGTCGATGTGGTCGTTGTAGGCGGTGAAGTTGAAGGTGCCGAACGAGGTGATCAGGATCATCAGTCCGATGATGAAGCCGAAGTCGCCGACCCGGTTGACGATGAAGGCCTTGTTCGCCGCGGTCGAGGCCGAGTGGCGTTCGATGTAGAAGCCGATCAGCAGGTAGCTGCAGATGCCGACCAGTTCCCAGAAGACGAACACCATGAAGATGTTGCCGGCCAGGACGAGTCCGAGCATCGAGAAGCAGAACAGCGAGAGGTAGGCGAAGAAGCGGTAGTAGCGACCGGGTCGATGTAGGTGCGATCCGTCTGCCAGATGCACCTCGTGGTCGACGTGGTCTTCGGTCCGCTCGTCATCCATGTACCCGATGGCGAAGACGTGGATGCAGGTGGCGATCAGCGTGACCATGGTGAACATCACCAGGGTCAGGCTGTCGATGTAGTAGTCGATCGCGAGTCTCAGGTTACCGAAACGGGCCAGTTCGTAGAAACTGCCGCTGACGTACTGGGTTTTCGATTCGTGTGCGGAGTCTGGGTGTGTGGAGTCTGCGTGTGTGGAATCTGCGTGTGTGGAATCTGCGTGTGTGGAATCTGCGTGTGTGGAATCTGCGTGTGTGGAATCTGCGTGTGTGGAATCTGCGTGTGTGGAGTCTGGGTGTGCGGAGTCTGGGTGTGCGGAGTCTTCGACGTTGAACTGTGCGACTGCCTGAGTCGTTTGATGAGATTGGCTGTGTTGTGATCCGTGATCGGCCGACTCCCAGAGCGAGAGGTCGAAGTCGGAGACGCCGAGAATCAGAGCTGTGAGGCTAAGCAGGAAGCCGGTTCCGATGCAGCCGACGGAGAGATAGGCGGGGAGTCGTGTTTTGAATCGGCCGCCGGGTGCATGATGCGACCAGTAGCCGCCGAAGATCTCGACGGCGAAGCCGACGAGAGGCAGCAGCCACGCGGTGGTCAGCAGGCAGGCCTTGATGTCCATCGTGGTTCCGGGTTGGTCGCGAGTGGAATGAGTTGTCTGGAAGTGACTGGTTGTGTGTGATCAGCCTTTGAGTCGATTGCCTTGGTCGATGTCGATAGTTTGGTGGTTGTTGTAGAAGTTCAAGGCGATAGCCAGTGCGACGGCGGCTTCGGCGGCGGCGAGTACGATGACAAACAGCGAGACAACTTGGCCATCGAGTCCGAGGTTGGTGTAGCGTGCGAAGGCGACGAAGTTGATATTGGCACCGTTGAGCACCAGTTCGACTCCCATCAGCACGGCGATCCCGTTCCGCTTGGTGGCCATGCAGACCACTCCACTGACGAACATCACAGCGCCGATCAGCAGGTAGTCGTTGAGTCCAATGTCCATGTCCTAGGCGTCCTCCGGCTCAGCGTCGGTCGATTCCCGCCGTTTGGCTCGAGCCAGGTAGGCGGCACCGACGAGGACCACCAGCAGGTGGACCGAGACGATTTCAAACGGCAGCAGGTAGCCGGTGTTGCTGCCTCGGCCGCCGTGCAGTCCGATGGTGCTGTCGGCAGGGATACCGACGAGTCGCAGGCCGATGGCTCGTGAGGTGTTCCCGGTCTGTTTGCTGGGCGAACCGGCCACTTCCCGGTAACTCGGCACAGCCTGCCAATTGACGCTGAGCACAGTGAAGGCGATGACCGAAAAGAACAGCAATCCGACAGCGGCTCCGAGCAGGGTTTCTCCGGTGGACATCCGGATTCGCCGGAACGGCCCACTGGCGGTCAGCATCACTCCGAAGATCAGCAGCACCAGCGTGCCGCCGACATAGACGAGCAGTTGCGTGGCGGCGACGAAGTCGGCACCCAGCAGGAAGAACAGCCCGGCGGTCGAGCCGAGCGAGATGATCAGCGAGAAGGCCATGCGGACGATGTCCTGAAGAATGACCACTCCGATGGCACCACCTCCGGCCAGGATCGCGAAGATCCAAAACAGTGTCTGTTCGGTCATTGGTCGGAGTCCTCGCTCGAGTGCGAAGCGGCCAGTGGAGTGATTTTTGTCGGCGTGGACGAGTTGCCATGAGATTCCAGCCGCATGGTCGGAGCCGCTCGGTTGCCGGTCGGCGAGCCCCAGGTCGTGTGGCCGGTGAATGACAGTGTCACCAGGGGCCAGACCACCGCACCCAAAAACAGCACGCAACTGATCGGGACCAGGTACTTCAGGCAGGTCATCATCACCTGATCGATTCTCAGACGCGGCAGCGTCCAGCGGATCCAGATTTGCACGCAGACCAGCAGCGACGCCTTGACGAAGAAGACGGTGAAGCCCAGCAGGTTGGCCAGCCAGCCGAAGACAAAGCTGTCCGAGGCGTAGCGGGGTCCATCGAGCAGGGTGTCGAGTCCGGGGATTCCGGTGTGCCAGCCGCCGAGGAACAACAGAACGGCGATGCCGCAGACGGCGAACATGCTGGCGTATTCGGCCAAAAAGAACAGGCTCCAGCGAAATCCGCTGTATTCGGTCAGGAAGCCGGCCACCAATTCACTTTCGGCTTCTGCGAGGTCGAACGGAGCCCGCTTACAGCTGGCCGTGGCACAGACGAAGTAGATGAAGAAGGCGGCGAAGGTGAAGGGGTCGTTGAAGAGGATCCAGTTGGCGGCCCAGCCACTTTGCATGGCGGCGATTTCGTTGAGATTCAGCGAACCGGCGGTGATGACGGGAATCACCACGCAGATCGACATGGGGATCTCGTAGCTGACCATCTGAGCCGCTTCTCTCATGCCGCCGAACAACGCCCACTTCGAGCCACTGGCGTACCCTGCCAGGATTACTCCGATCACTTCCAACGACATGACGGCCAGCATGAGATAGAGGCCGATGTCGAGGCTGACGGCGATCCAGCCGTCGGAGAAGGGGAGGAACATGAGAGCGGCGAGGGAGCTGACGACCACCACGTAGGGGGCCAGTCGGAACAGCGGTCCGTCGGCGTCGGCCGGGACCAGGTCTTCCTTTTGGATCAACTTGCCGCCGTCGGCCAGAGCCTGCAGCCAGCCGAACTTGCCTCCGACACGGGTCGGACCGAGTCGGTCCTGGATCCGGCCCGAAATTTTCCGTTCGGACCAGATGAAGATGCCGGCCGGCAAACCGAAGAACCCGGCGACCAGTGCCACGTGGATCACCGCCGCGAGGAACATCGCCCAGCTTTCGCTGAGTTCCCATCCTTCGAGCTGCGACTGGATCGTCGTCGCGGTGTCGGCCAGGGTGGGGATCATCGTGGTGTCCAGGCTCCCGGCGTCGTGCCAGGTCGGTCGTCCGTCCGTCACACTCAAACCAATGTCACCAGTACCGTCGTTGCAGGGTTTCTGTCGTACCAGACGACAGTCGCCGCAACCCGGGACCGGAAACCGTTATACAGTCCATGTCCGGAAGCCACGCAGACTCCGGCTCAAACGCTGAACTATGCCAGATGGGCATGGGGACTTCAAGAGAACGGAGGACGGTCGAGTCGCTGGGATCCGAGCGGCCCTACCGGGTCTTCGGGTCGGAAGCGGGCGGGTCGACGGCAAAGTGAATGGCATCGAATTCGGCCGACCGGGCTGCGTCGTAGGTGGCCAACGCTTCGCCCAATGATACCTCGGGTTCAATGTCCAGAATCACCGGCAGTTGCGGAGCGGTCGAGGCGAGAGTCTTGAGGAAGGACGCGAGCAGTTGGTGGCGTCGGGGGCCGGAAAACGACCGGCCTTCGACCTCGATGCTTGGACCCGAACCGTCCTGGCCTGCGGCGTGAACCCGCACCCACGCTTCGCCCAGCGGTTGTGGCGCCGGGTCGGTTTCAGGCGATGCGATCGAGCCTCCCGAAAGTTCCGTCGGCAGCAGACTTTCGCGGACCTGGTCGGTCGAAGCACAGACAAAGAAGATCAGCAGCAGGAACACGACATCGATCAAAGGAGTCATCGCCTGGCTGTCGTCTCGCTGGCGGTCGTGGTGGGCCGAGGGGATTCGCATGGTCGGTCGTGTCTGTGGGATGCGGTTGTCGTGAACGCGATGTGGGATTGGGTTTCCGGGGGGGCCGGTGGCATCAACGGGGCAGTACGGCGTAGCCGATTCGGGTGATTCCGGCCTGGGCACATGCGACCATCAGCGGTTCGACAACCCGAAACGGAACCCGCCGATCGCCTCGAATCCGCACTTCATAATCACCCGCAGCCGATTCCGCCCGAGCACGCTCGAGCAGCCCGGTGACCTGTTCGAGCGTGACAACCTGTCCGCCGACGTGGAGAGACTGGTCTGATGTGACGGTGACGACGAGTCGCCTGGTGACCTGGTCCCGGCTGTCGGTAGCCTGGCCGACCAGTGGCAGTTCGACCTTTTCGTTCGACTCGTTTCTCGCCGTTTGGCTGGCGACGAGAAAGAAGATTACGAGCAGGAAGACGATATCGATGAGCGGCGTGAGGTCGAGCGAGATGCCCATCCGCCGGGCCCGAATGGGGATTCTCATTCGGAAGGCTCCTCGGGGCGTTCGATCGCCACCGGCGGCACACGCCGTTGTGTTCCCGAATCGCTTCGAGTCCCGGCAGCAGTTTCGCTTGTGGTTTTGCGTCGGCCGTCAGTTGTGCCTCGGCCGAGGCTGGCACGTTTGAAACCGGCCCAGGCGTGTTCGGCTCGCAGGCTGGCTTCGGCCACCAGTTCATCGATGCGGTTACGAAAGATGGCAAAGGCGGCCAGAGCGGGCACGGCGACACCGAGTCCCATCAGCGTGGTGACCAGTGCCTGGTAGATGCCCGGTGCGAGTTCGCTGACGGGCGGGTTGAGCTTAGTGGCGAATTCTTGGAAGGCGACGATCATGCCCCAGACGGTTCCCAGCAGTCCGAGCATCGGCGCGAGTGTGCCGATGACGGAGAGGTATTCGATTTTCCGGAACAGGCGAGCGGCCCGTTCGGCACTGGCATCTTCCATCGACTTCTCGACCGCGCGATACCCCAGGGGTGCCTCGGCCAGACCTTCGGCGAGGACGGCACCCAGGAAACTGGGCTGTTCTCGGCAAAGCTGATCGGCTTCGGCGAAGCGGCCGGTGGCGACCATGGCGGCGACTGATTCGGCCAGTCCGTCGGGCATTAAGGACCCGCGTCGGATCGTCAGCAGGTGCTCGACGATCAACGCCACCATGGCCATCGACAGTCCAAGAATGACCAACCCGATGCTGCCTCCGGCTCGGAGCAGTTGCCTGAGCGTCATGCCGTTGTCGGTAACGGGTTCCGCAGAAGCTCCGGCAGCCGACGGTGTTCGAGCGGGCGACGTCGCGGGGCTGGCTGAGGTCTTGGAACTGTCTGGCTGAGCGGTTGGTGTTTGAGAGTGAGCCGAATGGCAGAACGTGCACACGAGTGCGGCGACGAGTGTGGCGACGGTGATGTCTGGGAAGCGAAGGGCGGTCATTTCGAGTTGCGTCTCGTGGTTGGTGGCGTTTTGGGAGAGGTGGCAGATTCTCTGGCAGCGGGCGTGCCGGCGAAGCGTCGTCTGAGGTCACGATAGAGCGTTTGTGCGGCGGCTGGTTGGTTATCGCCGAGCAGTGCATCGGCGGCGAATTGAGTGGCTTGTGCGGCGAGGAACCGGTCGTCCCGGCAAGTGAGCGAGGTCCACATCAGTGCGGCGGCGGCCGGTTCGAGTTGTCTGCGTTGGAAGCGAGCCCGTCCGACGACGTACCACGCTCCGCCTCGGAATTCCACCGGCAGTGACAGCACGTGTCGGGTCCAGGAGTCGAGCATTTTCGGGGTGGGTGTTTCGGACCGGAGATCGGCTCGCCAGCACTGTGCCACGGCCAGTCCGCGGACCTGCGAGTCGGTCGATATTCTCAGTCGGCGCAACTGCGTTTCGGCCTCGCGAGAGTAAGCCGAATCTCTCAGCAGGTGACTGCAGGCCAGCAGGGTGGCGATATCCGAGCCGCGACCCAACCACGCTCGAGCCTCGCTCGCCACCGCCGCATCGACGGTTCCCTGCGTTCTCCAGTCCAGCGGTACGAGTGAAACGTGTCGCGACTTGGTGGTGCCTTCGGTGAGGTTCAGGAAGTGGGCTCCGGCCTGGCGATAGTCACCCGAGCGAAGTGCACAGCGGACGAGTCCGGCGAGCAGTTCGCGGCGGACCCATTTCTTCGAAGCGGTTTGGAGTGCCTTTCGGAATGACCGTTCGGCGAGATCGGTTTGGTTGTGTTTGAGTTGTTCGAGGGCGGCGTGGTGGTGTTGGGAGCGGACGGGTGTGACCGAGACGATGCGTTTGAGAGGAATCCGCCACGGTTGGCTTCGGCCTCGTGCCGAGATCACCAATTCGACCGCGTTGTATTCGGTGATGTCTCCAACATGAGTCAATCGGCCGGGTTTGTCGGGCTGGCTGACAACAACGCGATCGCGTCCCTGAGCGGTGGCCTGCGGCGGGCAGGCCGCGATGGCCAGATGGACAGCCAGCCAGACGAGGGGCCCAACGACCCTCGGGCGGGCCAACCGGGTGCCGAGGCGAGGTCGAGGACATCGCTGGCGGTCAGCGGGGTGTGATGATGGCCGAGAAGGTCTTGATGTCACGGTAGCGGTACCGCCCGCCGTTCTGAAGGGCGAGTTTCTTGACGTAGTGGGTGGTGGTTAATTCGGCTCCGAGTCCGAACTTGATGGCGTGAATTCGAGTTCGTCCGCGGTTCCGTCGAGACAGTCTTTCCATGTCTTCGGGGTGGATGGCGGAGTTCGCATCGGCATCGGTCAGGAAATAGATCACCTCGGGTTCCAGGGCCAGTGCCTTGGCCAGGGCCGGGTAGTGCAACGTTCCACCGTCGGGGGTCACTCGAGCGATCTGTTGTCGAGCGAGCGTTTTGTTGATGTCGGTTGCGTAGTGCAGGGTGTGGCGTCCACCGAGAGTCAGCAGTCGGTGGTTCGTGTTGTAGAAGATGACCTGGAACTGTTGTGTGTCATCGAGGTGTTGCAGGCTGGTGACCAGTTCGGCCTTGGCGACTTGCAGGGCGTGTTCCTGGTCCATACTGCCGGACCGATCGAGCACGTAGACGAAACGAGTGCCACTGTCGCGGATGCCCAGGAACCGGGTTTCACCCTGCTTGAGTCCGGCGAGTGGGTGAGCCTTGTTGATCGTGCTGCCGGGGAGCAGTTGCGAGGGATTGGCCAGTGGCGAAGTGGGCAGACTGGCTCCGGGGCCGAGGATTTGTGGCGAGGCCGATTCGGGCAGGTCGAGCAGTCCGGCGACGGTCGGGCTGTCACGGGTCTCGGATTCGGCCAGCGGTTGCGTGTCGGGCTCAGACACGTTCGTCGACGTCTCGGGGGGGGTAGAACGCTTCGCGTCGGTGTCCGGCAACTTGAGAACCAGGCCCACGTCCCGGAACGATCCGGCATCGTCCTCACCGGACGTCTTCTGGCAACTCTGCAACCCGAAGGCACAGGCGACCAAAAGCAGCAGGTGCAGCACGACCGACACGATCCAGCCGGGTATGGCTCGACCCTGGACGACGTGCGGTCCCGGCACAGTGCTCATCGAGCGGAGTTCCTAGCGAGAGGGGGGTTGAGGTGCGGGCGAACCGCCGGGGGCGCGACCGGGGGCCTGAGCGGGGGCCTGAGCGGGGGATTGAGCCTGGCGGATCTGGCGGATGTAGTCGTCGGTGACGTCCTGGACCCGGACACCGGCATCGGGTTGGAAGCCGAACGAGGCGTCATTCAATGGCGCGTTGAGTTGGACGTTTCGGAATTCGAGGCTGACCATTGGGCGGAGTGCCTGGCGAGAGTCGTCTTTCTTGAGATAGACGATGCGGTGAGCAAACCGAGTCTGCTTGTCGATGTAGACTCGGACACGATCCGGGACGTATTCGGGCAATCCGCCACCTGTGGGTTGATCGTCGTCGGTGAGTGTTTCGAGGAAGTTGGCATTCCAACTGCCTTCGATGATGATGAACGGTCGGTCCTGGAACGTCTGTTCTCGTTGTTGCGTGAAGCTCATCGACTCTTCGAGTGAACCGAGCAGTGCTTCGAGCCCTCCGAGTCCGAGGTCGGCTTCGAACTGAGCGGGTCGTGGTCGGCTGTCGGCCTTGGCGGCGAGTGTTTTCATTTCCTTGAGAATCCTGGGGACGTTTCTCCGTGTGGCCTGCACGATCAGTCCGATTTTCTGTTGAGTGAACAAGGTGGTGCCGTCGCAGACCTGGATCAGCGAGCCCTTGGTGCGGCCCACTTCGAGGTCGAACTCGAGTCTGAGCTTGTGCCCTGGACCTTGGAGGTACTTGCCGGTGGCTCGGAACCGTTTGCCGCGGACGATGATGATTTCGACGATTTCCGCCTGGAACGGCACGAGTTTCTGGATCCGGGCCCGAACTTCTCGGAGGACATCGACCGGTCGCTGACGGCGGCTGGTCGTTTTCGAGGCTTCGGACGTCTTTGAACTTTTGGCTGAATCCGCCGCCTTGGGCGAGTCGGTTGGGCCTGTTGCGTTCTTGCTCACCGAGTCGGCAGACGGTTCCTGAGCCTCGAGTCCGGGTGTGGCGTCCAGTGCCAGGAGTGCGGTGATCAGTGCGACGATCATGAGTTGTACGAATCGAGCGAACAGCGGATTACGGAGTCGTGCCATGCGAGTTGTCTCGTGTTGCCGATTAGAGAAGCTGCGAGGAGTGTTCATGTTGTACGGAAAATACGGAAAATGCCAAAGATCCGGTGCCGAAACGGTCGAAAGCAGGGTTGGACACAGGTCATAAAGGCACGGTCCGAGTTCGTTGCGAGAAGTGGAACCGGGTCAGTTGTCGGACTTGGAACAGGAAATCGATTTTGGACCATTCTAGGGACATCCTGTCGGACCCGTCGATGGGGATTCGGGAGTGTCACGAGGACTCTGCAATGAAATACTACTTCTTGGCACTGGGAACCTTTCTGATCGTTTGCGTGGGATGCCACGTCGACGGTCGCGATTTCAGTGACAGCGGCGAATTCCACGCCCCTCCGGCTCATTCGATGCGCCGTCCCGGACCGATGGTGGACGGTCCAGGCCCCGGCGTTTTACCGGCCATGCAGCCGGGTAGCACGACGCGATCGTTCGCCACTCGGCGGACTCAGCTTCGCTTCATCCGCCCGGTTGGCATGAAGATCGGTTGGAAGGTGGGAGCCGTCTACGCCGACAACCAGCGGGTGACTCCGACGACCTACGACTTCGTCCAGGGAGCCACGTACCGGTTGAAGTTGACCGAGGTTGCCGGCCGCGAGGGGATGACGTTGTATCCGACGATGCAGGTCTATCCGGCTCATCCCACGACCGACGCCTACCTGGCTCACAACAGTGTTCCGTTGGAGTTGACCGACGAGGATCTGGACCAGATCGAGAGCAACAACTTTGTGACCAAGGTGATTTACCTACCGGATCCTCAGCACCAGGAGCTGGCGGTTGCCGGAGTTGAGATGTTGGTATCGACTCGACTCGACCCGGGCGTCGACCCGGTTTCCGAGGCGGACCGTCGCGGCACGATCATGGTTGTCTTGCGAGTCGGCAACATGGATATGGAAACGGCCACCAGTGGCCCGGCTGCCGGCGGCGGTGCCGCGATGCTTGGTCCGGGCGGCATTCAGCCTGTGGCCTACCATGCTGCAGTGGGTCCCGACGGGGCCCAGGGTCAGTTCGTGCCACCGGCTCCGATCGCGATCATGGACCAGGGGATGCCGGGCATTCCCGGCCCGATGTTGATGGGCCAGCCTGGCGGTCCCGGTCTCCCGGGCATCAACCCGGTCTCTGGCGTCGGTGGCACGCCGCAGTGGGGCATGCCGATCACTTCGACGCCGATCGGGCTCCCCGGCCCGGCTCACCTGCCCCTGGGCGGACCGGCCGGACTGCAGAGCTACACCGTCAAGAACAACACTCGGGTCGTGCGACATGCCCCGGTGAAGGACTTCCGAGTGGTGGTCAAGCATGAGCCGGGCATCAGCATGCCGAAGCCGGTCAACGAGGTGATCTACACCGAGAAGCATCCGACCTTCGCCCCCGGTACGCTCAGCCAACCTGCGTGGGCGCGGCCACGACGGTAATCGTGCCCGCCAGTTTCACTCCCTCCCAACAGCTGTGACTGCACCAACCATGTTCCATGGCTATCTGCCGACAAACGTGATTCGCGCGGCGATGGTGACGGTGCTGTTGTTCTCGTCGACAGCCCCCTCGTCTGCTCAGACACCCAACGGCAACGCGGGGTATTTTCCACTGAGTGCTCGAATGACACCGGGCCGGGTGGCCCGCTGGTCGGCTCTGTCGGGCCGAAGCGTGTCGCCAGGTGAACGGTACTTCCAGCCGATCGAGGTGCGACTGACCAACACCGGCCCCGACGGAGGTGGTCGGGTGACCTGGTACGCGATGGGCCGAGGCGCGGACAAAGTGGCCACCTCCCGGACCCCTCATGCCGCCGGCCTGCTCGTGGGTGCCACCTACCGCGTGGGGATCAGTGACATGCCCGAATTTCCTGGAGTGCAGGTTTACCCGACGATCGAAGTGATCGATCGACTGCATCCTCCGCTGGGACGCCGGTACGAGTTTCCAGTTCCGGTCGAGTTGACTGGCGAGGACATCCGATTGGCATTGCAGGGGAAGCTGGTCACCCGGGTCGTGTTTCTCGAAGAACCCCGACTGTCGGCCGGCAACGAACAGACTAAACCGATGATGGTCCGCGACCTGGATCCTCGGGCCAACGCGTTGGCCGAGGCCGACCGTACGGGGCGTCCGATGGTGATTCTGCGACTGGGCAGTCGCAGAGCACCGGCCGAAGGATCTCCTGAAGCGGCAGACTTCTTCCAGATGGGGCGACTGCCAATCGAGTTCTCAAACGAGTCCGCTTCCGGACGGGTGTCCGGAAACGTGATGTCGATGTCTGCCGCACCGTCCGGTTCGGTTCGCATTCGCTCTGGCCACGCTCGGGCGGTTCACCTGGCGAGGAGGATTCGGTGATCGATCTGGTGGGACAGTTGACCGGGAGAGGTTGCGAACGGCGGGACGCCAGCGTCGAAGCGCGAGGCTGGTCGCGGAGGTGGGCGACTGTGGCTGTTTTGGGCATGCTGGTGTCTGGCGGATGTGCGACGATCCCGGTTGGCAGCCTGACGGGATTGGATTCGGTCGAGGCGATCGAGACGGTTGGTGCCCAGGTCGAGACGGGCACGGCTCGGGTTGAATCGACCGCTGTGGCCCCGAGGCCTCCGGTCTCAGCAATCCAACCGATCCATTTGCCTGCAATATTGCGTCAGCAGGCGGTCGAGCTGGCCGGACCTGGCGGTCCGGATCCAGCGGTGGTCGAGGCGTTTCCTGACGAGTTTGTCATCGACGGTGGCGACCGCGGCGATCCGGTGCATTACCAGACATTTCTGCGTCACGGAGTTGAGACCGAGGACACGATTGCCGAGTACACCGACGACGAGGGCGAGGCTCACGTCTTGCCGAGCAACCGCGTGGCCATTTATTCGCCTCGGTTTGCGACGGTCCGGACCGTGCAGTTGCCGGTCGCGGGTTTGGGGATCGAGCGGATGGCTTCGGCGCACCGGTTGTCTCGAGAAGTCCGACTGACGAAACGCGATGCACTCAGGCAGCACAGCCAGCAGGCTGGCGCGGTCGATGCGAGGGTGCGATCGCGGGCGAGCGGTTTGTTGAGCGAGTTACAGACGGCTCGCGTGTCGCGGTTGTTGAGTACTGGCGAGCACGTGAAGCTGGTCAACGTGTTTGGCGACACTGGTCGATTGATTGCCGGGCGGATGGACCAGGGCGATGTGGCTCGGATGGCCAAGTCGATGGCGAACGTTGCGGCGTGGGCTGGCGACGAGTCACCCCGCGCGACGGCGTCGACGGCCACGGGTCAGTCGATCCAGTCGACGCCCTGGGTGGGTGCCTACACGGGAGTGGAGATCAAGCACCGGCGAATCGGCCAGCTGAAGATTCTGAAGCTGGCCGATCGCGAGTCGGCACGATCGGACGACGTGGTCCGGTTCACCTTGAGATTTGACAACGTGGGCGATCGACCGCTGACGGCGGTCCGCATCGTCGACAATCTCTCGCCGCGACTCGAATACGTCGAGGACAGTGCGACTCTGGGCTTCAGCGACGAGACCGAAGAGACTCCGGCAGCAGAGGCTCGGGGTGGACGGATCACTGTTGATGACAACGAGCAGGGCAGCATGGTGTTGGTCTTTGAGCTGGACGAACCGTTGCCCGGCGGCGTGGGCGGAGTGATCACGTTCCAGGCCCGCGTGCGTTAGGTGACTGTGACCGCATTCGCGGCCCCGGTCTTCTTGATGGCGGGGCCGCCGTTGCTATACTGGCTCATGCCAAACGGCTTCTGCGCAAGTGGCGGAATTGGCAGACGCGCCAGGTTGAGGGCCTGGTGGGCTTTACGGCCCGTGGAGGTTCGAGTCCTCTCTTGCGCACTTCGATCGACAGCCCGTCCCCCTCCCCCTGGTTCACTCGTCCGGGGCGGAGGTCGGTGGGGAGCTAGTCGGACAGTTGGTACGGGTCGCCCAGCCGTTTCATTTCGCGTTGGAGCAGTTCTTCGAGCTCCTTTCGCTTGGCTCGATGCCGGGGATCGTCGGCCAGGTTGACTTGTTCGGACGTGGGTTTGTGTCCGAGTAGTTCGACAAGCGAGTGGGTTTGATGTTCGACCAGGAACTCGCGGGGATTCTGCTTGAGATCAAACAGTTGAGTTTGGCGGACCTTGCCGTCGAGCACGTCGTACTTGATTAGCTTGAACTGCCCGGACTTGACCGCTCGCATCCCCGGTTTTGTGCCTCCGCTGTAAACACCATACAGGGTCGTCCGAACTGCCGACCTTTTCCCTTCCAGCACATCCCGGAAGCTCCGACCTTCGACCGTTTCGGGTGGCGTGATGCCGGCGAGGTCACAAAAGGTTCGGAGCACATCGAGTAGGTAGATGTAGCCCGAGGCTCGGGTGCCGGGCTTGATGCCGGGGCCAGTGACGATAAACGGGACTCGCCAAGTGTGTTCGTAGAGGTTTTGCTTGCCGACCAATCCGTGTCGTCCGACCGCGATGCCATGATCGGAGGTGAAGACGACGTAGGTGTTTTCGAGTTCTCCGCTCGTCTCGAGATGCTGGATCACTCGACCGATCTGCCGATCGATGCTTTCGATGCAGGCGTATTCGCGTCCCAGTTCGTTCCGGATCGTGGCTGGATCGCGTTTCCTGAGCACGCCCTGGACCTTGACTTCGTCCCGGAGGTTGGGGTGTCCGTGGTGGAACGGGTGAGCGGGCAGGTAATTGGCGGGCAATGGAGGCGACTTGGGGTTGACCGTCTTGCCCGGCCCGGAGTTGCTGGCACCGTAAGAACGGGCCAGTAAAGGTGGGGCGTTTCTGGGATCGTGAGGGTGCGAGAACCCCATGTAGATCAGGAACGGAGCCCGGTCGGTGGTATCCTTGCCGCTGCGTTGGGCCAGGAAACTCATCACGCGATCGCCGTGCCAGGGGCTGCCTGTCGGGGGTGTGCCGTCGCGGCGGGTGGCGATGTGACTGGTGGTGAACAGCTGGTTGGCTTCGCCAAAGCTGTTGCCTCGCTTGCAGGTCCGAAACGTGGTGTAGCCGCCGCGATTGAAAATTGCCGGCATGCTGTTCCGAGCAGCCTGCTGGCGTGAGGCTCGGTCGCTGGTCAGTCCCGGCCCGCGGGCTCCGGGGATCCGCCAGACGGTGCGGCCGGTCATGATCATTGTCCGGGACGCCGTGCAGACGGCTCCGGACCAGGCACCCATGTGGTGAGCATCATCGAGCACGATGCCGCGGCGAGCGAGACGATCGATGTGCGGTGTTCGACAAACTGTGTTGCCGTAGCACGAAAGAGTTTCGGGCGACTGGTCGTCGGTCAGGATGAACAGGAAGTTGGGTCGACCGGCGGCGTGGGTTGGCGGTGTGGCAGCCGCAGCGAGGAGGATGATGGTGCCGAACAGTGTGAGTGAAAACTGTGAACACATCGCAGGGGCCTCGTCAGTGGGACTCGGGTGGCGGGCAGGGGTGGCGGGCAGGGGGGCGGGCAGGGGGGCATGGGAGAGAGAGGTTGGTACGGGATTAACCGGCCTGTTGGCAGCGTGGGATTCGAATCGCTATTGTTGTCTGAGCGAGGGCCTGTGCTCAATCGTGTCCGCTTGAACTTGTCTGTTCTCCGCAAGAAAATCTTCCGCCATGCGACGCCGGGTTCCGCTGTTCAACACCGACTCGGAACGTGATGGCCTGCGGCGGGCGTCTCGGGCCAACGCCCAACTGCTCGACTACCTCAGGCCATTTGTCGTCGCCGGTACGACGACGGCCGAGATCGACCGATTGGCGTATTCCTACACGCTGGAGCACGGTCACACTCCGGCCTGCCTGGGCTATCCCGGCGAGTTCACACCGTATCCCAATAGCATCTGCACCAGCGTCAACGACGTGGTGTGTCATGGAGTGCCCGACGATCGGCCGTTGGTGCCCGGCGACATTGTGAACGTCGACCTGACGACGATCGTCGATGGTTGGTTTGGTGACCAGAGCGAGATGTTTCTGATCGGCGACGCGGCCGACATCAGCGACGAGGCGCGTCACGTGGTGCAGGTCGCCTTCGACAGCCTGTACTTGGGCATTCGGGCGATCGAGCCGGGAGGCCCGGTGGATGCGATCAGCCGGGCGATCTACGACTATGCTCGCGGCGAGGGTCTGGACGTGGTTCGTGAGTACCAGGGGCACGGGATTGGCCGTCAATTCCACCAGGAGCCGGGAATCGCTCACGTGCCCTCGCAACCACCCAACCGCACGCCGATCCATCCGGGAACCTGTTTCACGATCGAACCGATGATCAACACCGGCACGTGGCACACCAATCGAGTCGAGAGCGACGGGTGGACTGTACGGACCCGCGACGGTGGTCTTTCGGCTCAATGGGAACACACGGTGCTGATGACCGATGAGGGTCCCGAGATTTTGACTCTGACCGAGGATGGCCCCCAAGAGGGTGACCGAATCTAGTTGTTTCGACTTGTTTCGACTTGTTTCGACTTGTTTCGACTTGTTTCGACGAGGCGTTTGAGGTTGGAGGGACAGGCACCCGCGTCTTCTTCTGCTGAGCGAGTCCCTGATCCGAAAACCGATCTTGTCACGCCGTGCCGCTGGCGAGTAAACAACTCTCAGACGATATGCACGCAGCGAGTTGGTGCCGTGCGTATCGATCCGGTCCCATTGTTTCCCACCTGTACGTCGATTGATGCCCTCTAAGTTGCCCGACCCCGGCTCGGCAACCGCGATTCGATCGCTGGCCACCCGGATCAAAGGTCCAGTGTTGTTGATCGGCGACGTCCATGGACAACTCGATCTGCTGGACGGGCTGCTTGACCGAGCGTCGCGATGTGGTGAATTCCGCAATCGTTGGGTCGTATTCCTGGGCGATTTGGTTGATCGTGGACCCGATTCGCGAGGCGTCATCGAGCGTGTACTGGAACTGATGGCGTCTCACCCGCGGACAACTGCAGTCTGCGGCAACCACGACCTGGCGATGGCCGGTTCGCTCGGGTTGGTGCCGGTACCCATCGAGGCCCAGTGGGCCAAGCGGTGGCGGCGGGGATACCAGTGCGAGGCGACGTTTCGGTCCTACGGCGTCGAGCCGGGCGACTTGGAGGCTCTGCAGCAGGCGGTTCCTGATTCTCATGCCAAGCTGCTCGCGGCGTTGCCATGGGTGGTGGAACATCCCGAGGTGATCTGCGTGCATGCGGGTTTGACTCCCGAATTGCCGACCGCGACCCAGTTGAGAATCCTGCGAGAGCGTGACTTCAGTCTGCACCGGCCACCGTGGTTGTGTCGGGCCGACCTCACTGAGCGTGTCGCGCCGTCGGACTGTCGGGTTCCGATCGCGTCCGGCCACGTGGCTCGGCAGCAGGCTCATGTCGATTCCAAACGTATCCTGCTGGATTGCACCGGTGGTTTGGGTGGCGAGTTGACCGGTTTGTTGCTGCCCGAATACGAGCTGGTGACGTCTCATGCCGACGCCCGTCCGATCCGTCGTCGCTGGTGGCGGTTTGGTCGACGAGCGGCCTGAGTCGGCAGGTAGTTACTCTAGCCGTCCGGGCGGTCGGACTCCGGCACCGGCCTGCTTGGTGGCCGAATCGCCCAGTTCGGTTCGAGCAGTTTCGGCCAGCCGCTTCAATCGTTCCACCACATTGGCGTGCTGTTGGATCACGTTGGTTGTCTCGCCGATGTCATTGGCCAGGTCGAACAGGGCCAGCGGGGTGCGTTTCTGCGAGTAGTGGACCGGCTTGCCCTTGGTGCCGCCGGTGCGTCCCTCGAGACTGCGGTAGCTGTGCGGGAAGTGCAGTTTCCATCGACCGCTGCGAATCGCCTGCAGGTGCCGCCCCCAATAGAAGTAGTAGGCCTGATGTGGGCTCTTGGCGTTCTTGTCTCCGGAGATCAATGGCCAGATGTCATGGCCGTCGATGGTGTGCTGTTGCGGCAGAGTCGTGATCCCGGCCAAGCGTGCGAGTGTTGGCAGGATGTCGATCGTTCCAGCCACTTCGCTGCAGACATGTCCGGCGGGGATTTGTCCCGGCCAGCACATCACGGTCGGTTCGCGCTGTCCTCCCTCCCAACTGGTTCCCTTGCCTTCACGCAATGGCAACGCTCGCCCGGCGTGGGTGCCGTAGTTCAACCACGGTCCGTTGTCGGATGTGAAGATGATCAGTGTGCGGCGTTGGAGATTGTGTTTCTTGAGCGTCTTGACGATCTGGCCCACCGACCAGTCGATTTCCATGATCACGTCGCCATAGAGCCCGCGTTTGGACTTGCCTTGGAACTTTTTGCTGACGAACAGTGGCACGTGCGGCATCGAGTGTGGCACGTAGAGAAAGAACGGCTTGTCCTTGTGCGTGTCGATGAAGCGGACGGCTCGTTCGGTGTACCAGGTCGTCAACATGGCCTGTTCGCGGCCGGTCACTTTCGGATTGACGATCGTTTCGTTTTCGAAAAGTGGCAGATGCGGCCATCGCTTGATGCGTTCGGCCAGCGGCAGGTGAGCCACTCCAGGGTGGAACGGCCACATGTCATTGGAATAGGGAAGGCCGAAGTATTCGTCGAATCCGTGACGAGTGGGGAGGAACATCTTGTGGTGGCCGAGGTGCCATTTCCCATAGATCGCCGTCGAGTAGCCACGAGTCTTGAGCACTTCGGCGATGGTCCATTCGTCGGGATTGAGACCGTACCTCGCCTTGGGGCCAAGCGCACCCTGGATGCCGATGCGGTTGGGGTAGCAGCCGGTCAAGAGAGCGGCTCGCGAAGCCGAACAGACGGCTTGGGCCGCGTAGAAATCGGTGAAGCGGGCGCCTTGGCTGGCGAGCCGGTCGAGGTGCGGAGTCTTGATGTCCGGCGAGCCGAAGCAGCCAAGGTCCTGGTAGCCCTGGTCGTCGGTGAAGACCACGACGAAGTTGGGCCGATCGGTCACGTCACGCTCGGCCGCACCCAGCGGCCCGACAAGCCATCCGACGAAAACCAGCGAAGCAAGCAGTGAACGTGTCATTGTGGATGCCTGGTGGAAGTGGGGGTCAACTCGTGACACTTGACACATTGGGTTATTCCGGCCGAAATACCGCAATGTGTCAAGTGTTAAGAGTTGTTCCGCGGTGCGTTGGTGTCTGGGCGGTCTGGGTTGGGATTGCTGTGATCGCGGTCCTGACTTCGTCGGTTGAGGCGGGGAAGTTCAATGCCGTGTTGAAGGTCGGGCAGAAGGCTCCGGACTGGGTCGGCCTTCTGGGTGTTGACGGCAAGCGGCACTCTCTGACCGATCTCAAGGATTCGCGGGCCGTGCTGCTGGTGTTCCTGTCGAACCGCTGTCCGATGACTCGGTCGTACGAAGCAAGGCTCAAGCGGTTGGCGTCTGAGTATCGGGGGCGGGGTCTGAGGCTGGTCGGGGTCAGCATTGGTCGTTCTCGAGCCGATCGCCTGGAAAAGATGAAAGCTCGTTCGGTGATGTCCGGGTACAACTTTCCCTACTGCATCGATCCGACTCAAGAACTCGGACGCCGCTACGGCACCATCTGCACACCCCAGGTCTTCCTACTCGACGCCAGGCGACGAGTCGCTTACATGGGAGCGATCGACGACGATGTCGACCCGAAGAAGATCGAGCATCACTACCTGCGTGATGCGATCCGGGCGGTCTTGGCCGGAAAGGTCCCCGAGGTGACCGAGACGTTGCCGAAGGGGTGCGAGATCGAGTACGCGGCGAGGTGAGTGTGGTGTTTGTAGAAGACCCCGTGGTATTGGCGATTGTTTCGGCCTGCAGCCTGGTAGTGGGCGGGTTGCTGGGTCTATGGGTCGGACGCATCTGGGGCGTACGGCGGATGGTTCAGTCGGTTCTTCGGGATGCCGAAGTGACCGCTCGCCTCGACAGTCCGACTGGACTCTGGAATCGGCTGGGGTTCGAGGAACGTTACATCACGGCACGAGACGGGCGTCGGAAATGCGACTGGCCGGTGTCGGTGTTGTTCTTGGATATCGACAACTTCAAGGCCGTCAATGACACTTACGGCCACCCGACCGGAGACCTTGTGCTGGTTTGCGTGGCTCACCTGATTGGCGAGAGTTTCCGCGAGTACGACACGGTTGCGCGGATGGGTGGAGACGAGTTTGCGGTCATGCTGTTGGGGGCGAGATTGAGTGAGTCGATCGAGGTGGCCGAGCGGGTTCGGCGTGATGTTTCATCGATGAGTGTTCCGACCGAGGCCGAGGACTGGCGCGGGACGGTCAGCATCGGGGTGATCGAGATCACTCGAGGCGAGGAGTTGGAGTCGGCAATGAAGCGTGTCGACCTGGCCCTGTACGCGGCCAAGCATGCCGGTCGAAATCGGGTCGAGGCGAACTAGGCCACGTCTTCCATGATCACGATCACCGAATCGGATTCGTGGACTCGAGGATAGGTGCGGATGGCCAGCACCCATCCGGCCTGGGTACTGACAATTTCTCGCGTGTCGTCTCCGACGATGTTGCAGACATGTCCCAGCAGGTCACCGGGAGCGATGCATTGGCCGAGTGTCACGGCGGGGGTGAACTGGCCGGTGATCGGCGAGGGGTTTTGCACCTGCATGTGTCCCGACCCGTCGCGTGGGTCTTCGACAACCAAACGGACACGAGATTCGGGTTGTTCGCGATCGAGCATCTGAAGTTCGGACATCACGTTCAGGCAGCCTTCAACGTAGGCCTCGACACCCTCGGACGAACAGCGGCCGGACCCCAGGTATTCGGTGTAGATGGCCGGAACGCCGGCGTCTCGGGCGACGGACAGCGAGCGGCCTTCGAGCTTGCCGCAGCTACCCCAGATGGCTGGCAGGTTCATTGCCCGAGCCATCCGTCGCTGGATGTCGAGCCGTTTCAGGTCGTCACACAAGCCGTAGCCGGACATCGGCCAGACATCCATGATGTTGCCGCCGGAGTGCAGGTCGATGTAGCAATCGGCCGAGTGAATGAGAGTCGAGAGTGCGACGGCGGTTCGTTGCGTGACGCTGCCGTCCGGGTCGCCCGGGCAGGCTCGAGCCAGGTCGAGTCCGTCGTCGGCTGTGCGGTCGCCGTTTTGAAATGCGGCTTCGTTGACGACCGGCACCAGTGTCAACCGGCCTCTCAGGTCCTTGTCCGACACCGCGTCCTGCAGGCGACGAATCGCCGCCATCGATTCGAATTCGTCACCGTGCACTCCGCCGGTGATCAACAGGTGAGGGCCCGAGCGGGGGCCGTTGATCTCGATCTGCTGCAGTTGGATGGATTCACTCATGATGCGTGGCATACTATAGGTTGCTCACGACCGATGGAAACCCGGCGAGACGAGTCGAGACGATGAGTGACGTGATGCCCGAGACGATCAGTTTGGCGATGATGCGAGAGTCATTGTCTTCGGCGGTGGTCTGTGATGCCCTGGATGCTTTGGGCTACACCAATCAATCGCCCAACATTGCGTTGCTTCCGGTGACAGTCGACGCGGTTCTGGTCGGTCGCTGTAAGACGACGCTCTGGGAAGATCTGCATGAGTCGGACCCGGCTCCCTACGAGTTGGAGTTGCGGGCGGTCGACGGGTGTCAGCCGGACGACGTGTTGATCGCGGCGGCCGGCGGCAGCCAACGATCGGGGATCTGGGGCGAGTTGCTCTCGACGGCCGCCGTCAACGCCGGTTGTGTCGGAGTGATTGTCGACGGGGCGGTGCGGGACGTGAGTCAGATGCGGAAAATGGGTTTTCCTGTATTCGCCGGCAGTCGCAACATCTACGATAGCAAGGACCGACAACGGGTCGTCGAGATCGATGAGCCGGTGGAGATTGACGGAGTGCGGTTTTGCCCGGGCGACCTGGTGATCGCCGACGTCGACGGCGTGGTGGTGGTGCCTGCGGAGATCAGCGATACGGCGATGCGTGGGGCGTGGCAGAAGGTGCACGCCGAGAACATCACGCGGGATGCGATCCGAGGTGGCATGAAGGCGAGCGACGCGTACGAGAAGTACGGAGTGTTGTAAGCGGATACCGGGAGCGACAGATGGCGACAACCGATGCGGCAGCTGGCGGCCGAGTGGCTCGTTCGATGGAAATGTACCAGCGGCTGCTGGAATTGATCCCTGGAGGAACCCAGTTGATCAGCCGCCGGCCGACTCGTTACGCACTGGGCGTCAGCCCGGTCGTGGCGACTCGCGGTAAGGGTTCGCGGATCTGGGACGTTGACGGACACGAGTACATCGACTGGGTCAGCGCGATCGGTTCGGTGATCCTGGGCTACGCCGATCCGGTCGTCGACCAGGCGGTCAAGCAGCAGATTGATCGCGGCACCAATTTTTCGATCACGCACGAGTTGGAACTTGAGTTGGCCGAGTTGCTTGTCGAGCGGATCCCGTGTGCCGAGATGGTGCGTTATGCTCGAGGCGGTGGCGACGCGTGTGCGGTGGCCGTGAGAATTGCTCGGGGCTCGACCGGTCGCGACCGGATCCTGTTCTGTGGCTATCACGGCTGGCACGACTGGTACCAGGCGGCCAATCACGGTAGTGACGGTGATCTGGACGAGCACTTGTTTCCTGGCATCGAGCCGATCGGTGTCCCGTCGGCACTGGCCGGCACGGCGATTCCGTTTGCCTACGGAGATCTCGACGGTCTGGGCGAGCGGCTCGATCGGTACCGTGGCGAGGTGGCGGCGGTGATGATGGAGCCGATGCGAAGCGAGCTGCCCGCCGAGGGGTATCTCGAGGGCGTGGCCAGCCTGTGTCGCGACCACGACGTGGTGCTGATCTTCGACGAGGTGTCGACCGGCTTCCGGCCTTCCGATGCAGGGGTGCAACCGGTGCTCGGAGTCGAACCCGACATGGCGGTCTTTGCCAAGTCGATCTCAAACGGCTACGCCATGGGCGCGGTGGTCGGACGTCGCGACGTGATGGCTTCGGCCGATCGGATGTTCGTGTCGAGTACCTACTGGGGCGAGACGGTCGGGTTGGCGGCGACCGTGGCGACTTTAACCGAACTCAGGAACCGCAATACCGCTCAGACGCTCGCTCGGACCGGAGCCGCCCTGAAACAAAGACTCAACGACGTGGCCAGCGACGTGGGCGTGTCGATCCGCTGTACCGGCGTCGACTATCATCCTCACCTGGAATTCTCGGTCGAGGACCCGGTCTTGGGGAACAAGATCGTGACACTTTACGTGCAGGAGATGGCCAAGCGAGGCCACCACGGTTACTCGTCGTTTTATCTCAACGAGTCACAGGGCGAGGTCGAGATCGAGATGATTGGCGATGCGGCTCGCGAGGTGTTTGCGTTGATTGGCGAGACGATCGACGATGGTCGGATCGACGAGCGGCTCGAGGCCGAGGAGCGGCAGGAGTTCTTCAGGCGGCTGGTGACATGAAACAGTTGATTGGGATGAACGACGAGCAGACGATTGCCACTGCGACGCAGGTCGACCGTTTCGCGGCCTACGGCGACGAGTACCGTCGTGACGGTTACGTCGTGATCCGCAACTTCTTTTCTGGTGACGGGTTCCGGGAGTTGGTTGGTGAGTTGGATCGCTACATTGCCGAAGTCGTCCCGACGTTAGCCGATGCGGACGCGTTCTTTCATGATCGGAAGTCGCCCGAGACGCTCAAGCAGATGCAGCACATGGTCGATCCGTACTTCACCGATTTCGGTCATCGCGAACCGTTCGTGAGTTTGGCTGAGGCTTTGATGGGTGAAGGGGTGTGTGTGCAGGAGCCCGAGTGGTTCAACAAGCCTCCGGGGACCGATCATCCAACTCCGCCGCACCAGGACAACTTCTACGTCAATCTCGATCCGCCACCTCTGACGATGTGGTTGGCATTGGACACGGTGGACGAGTCGAACGGTTGTCTGAGATATTTGCCCGGCAGTCATCTTGATGGGCTGAGATCTCATTCCAAGAGCCAGGTCCTGGGCTTTTCGCAGGGCATTCCCGACTACGGCGACGCGGAGTCCGATCGCGAGGTGTCGGTGTTTCTGGAACCGGGCGACGTGACGGTTCATCACGGCGAGTTGATCCATCGAGCCGACCCGAATTTCACCTCCGACCGCCACCGTCGCGCGTTTGCACTGGTCTATCGTGCCGGTTCGGCCACGAGGAATGATGAGGCCCATAAACAGTACGCCGACCAGATGTCGACTCAGCACAAGCAAATGGGTCTGGAGACCTAGGAGACAGGCACCGGCCTGCGGCGATGAGGCAGTCCTCTAGACGTCCACCCAGGCTTGCGAATCGGCCGCTTGCATGATTGCCAGGTTGCCGCGGAGCGTTTGCAGCCCTTCTTCGAATCGGCAGGGTGATTCGGAGTCATTGGCCACGTAGTCCAGGAACCGGTTGGCCTGGACGACAAAGATGTCGTCGCGCTGGATCGGGTCGAGTTGGTGCACGGTCCAGGGCGTTTCGGGCTCGGTGGCCGACTGCCAACGCATCAGGTGGGTTTCGGCTCGGATTGTTCCTCGTTCGCAAATCAGCATCAGCAGACCATCGTTGGGTGCCTGGTGCTGGTTCATGGCGTAGTTGACCATCACGTCGCCATGGCGTGCGATGACATGCACCGAGTCTTCGATCTCGACGTCGGCCAACGCCAGGTGGGCACAGTCGGCGGCCACTCGGGTCATGGGCCCGACGATCCACTCGACACCGTTGACCACGTGCGTCAACGCGTCCTGGATCACTCCACCACCGGTCGCTCGATCGGTGTAGTAGATGTTGCGATAGGCGGGGCGATAGTGAGGGAAGTGCTGACCCGAGACGACGACCACTTCGAGTGGTCGGCCGAATTCACCCGACAGGACCTGGTCGCGGACCTGGTTCCAGAGCGGGTGGGCCCGCAGGACGTAGGCCATCGAGAATCGGGCATCGGGATCGTCAGCCAAGTCGGCCAGCCGGTCGATTCCGTCGAGAGATGTCGAGAGCGGTTTTTCACAGAGCACGGCGATGCCGGATTCCAGGAGCCGGATGGCGATGGTGACGTGCAGGTGGGCTGGAGTGCAAATGACGGCGATGTCGGGTCGGGCGGCGAGTGCGGAGTCGAGATCGGCGTGGGCACCGGCCAGGTCGTAGCGATTGGCGACGTCCTGGCGGACTGTGTCGTTGGGTTCGCAAATCGAGACGATGGAACGGCCTGTGGTCAGGAAGCAGCGTGCATGTCGTTCGCCGATCGACCCGGTGCCGATGACGAGCACGTGAGGCGGAGTGTTGCTGGACATGTCAGCTCAATTCGCTCAGGACTTCGACGATGCTCTGTTCGAGGATGGCCACCATCTGGTCGATCTCCTCGGCGGTGACCGTCAGTGGTGGTCCGAGCGCGATCCAGTGCGGGTCGAAGCGGCAGATCAGGCCGTTCTGCAGTGCCCGGCGTCCGATGTCGATTCCGATCGCGGGGTCGAACTGTCGTTTGGTCAGGGGGTCGGCGACCAGTTCGATGCACTGCATCAGTCCACGGCCTCGGATGTCTCCGATGATGCCGTGGCTCTTGAGTGATTCGAAGCTGGCTCGAAGTCGCTCGCCCTGGGTGCGGACGTTGGCACAGAGGTCTCGTTCGAGGATTTCCGAGAGTGTGGCGAGTCCGGCGGCCGAGGAGATCGGGTTGCCTTCGAAGGTGTGACCTTCGACGAAGCCCGGGTTCGAGTCCGGGTCGCCCCAGAAGGTTTCGGCGATGTGCCGGCGGCACAAGAGTGCAGCGATCGGGGCGTAGCCGCCCGAGAGTCCTTTGCCGAGGCAGAGCAGGTCGGGGGTGACGTCGAATGTTTGAGCGGCGAACATTTGGCCGGTGCGACCCATCCCGGTGATGATCTCGTCGAAGATCAGCAGCACGTCGTGCCGATCGCAGTACTCGCGCAACAGCGGCAGGTATTCTTCGGGTGGTTCGATGATCCCACCGGTGTGGCCGATCGGTTCGACGATCACTGCGGCCACACTGTCGGGGTCTTCGAGATCGATCACGTCGTTGACCAGCGATGCGCAGGTGATGTCGCAATCGGGGTACTGTTTGTCGAAGGGGCAGCGGTAGCAGGTGGGTGGGAAGACGTGGATGAAGCCGGTGCCCAGCGGCTCGTTGACGGCTCGGCGAGACTTCAGGCCTCCGGCCGAGAGCGATCCCATGGTCGATCCGTGCCACGAGTGGTAGCGGCCGATGATCTTGTACTTCGACGCGTTGCCCTTCAGACGGTGGTACTGCCGGGCCATCTTGATGGCCGCCTCGGTGGTTTCGGAACCGCCCGAGAAGAACTTCACCGCTCCCATGTCGTCCGGAGCAATCTCGATCAACTTGTTGGCCAGCTGCACGGCCAGCGGATTGGTGCCGTGCATGACCGGCGAGAAGGTCAGCTTGTCGTACTGTTTCTTGATCGCGTCGATCACTCGCCGGTTGTTATGACCGACGCTGGCGACGTAGATACCCGAGAGACCATCGAGGTATTTTTTGTCGTTGATGTCCCAGTAGTAGACACCATCGGCACGCGACATGATCAACGGGTCGGCGGCGAAGGATTTCATTTGCGAGCGGACCATGATCTGCCGCAGGAACTGCTCCTCGGAGGTCTGGGCTTCGGAAATGATGTCGGTCGGGTTCGGTGACGTCATGAGCGGGTCTCGGGGTTAGAAGTCATCTGGAGTTGTGTGCTTCGTCGACGTGCTGCACCTTGCCGGATCTGGCTTCGGACGTCGAGGCCGACCAGTTGATTCCAGGCGGTCATCAAGCGATCGAAGACTGGGCCGGGTTGTCCAGTACCGACCGGTTCGAGATTGAAGCGGGTGACCGGTCCCAGGCAGTAGGGAGTACTGGCCACCAGGGCTTCGCTGGCGTCGGCCACGTCTTCGGGTCGCAGATCGCGGTGCGTGAAGTTCAGACCGACCGTTTGGCACAGGTCCTGGACGACGGTCATGGAAATGCCGGGCAGCACGGTGTGAGCCGATGGTGCGAGAACCGTGGTGTCTTCGACCAGCAGGAAGCTGGCAGCGGCCGTTTCGGTCAGCCGTCCCTTGTGGTCCAGCAGCACGGCCCGGGCACCCGGGGCGGTGGTGGCGGCTTCGCGGTCGGCCAGGTAATAGTGCAGCCGGCTGCGGTGCTTGATGCCCGGGTCGATCGAGTTGGCTGGCAGCTGGCGGACCGAGGGTGTGACCAGGTGCAGTCCGTCCGACTGCATCGTGTCCCAGATTTCGAAGGCGAGCGGAAAGGTGTGAGCGCAAAGAGTGGGGCGTGGGGGCGAGTGGTCGGCGACGCGGCCGGAATAGGTGGCGTAGCTGCCAGCGGTGGCGAAGAGCACCAGGCCGAGGTCGTCGGATGGATCGAGTCGGACGGAGTTGTGAGCCACCAGGTCGTTACAGATGCCGGCCAGGAGGTTGCTGTCGAGGCCGATGTCGAAGCCGACGGTGGCCAGTGAGTTGGCGAAGCGGTCGAGATGTGTGTCGAGTTGAAACAGCCGGTGCCCGAATGTTCTCAATGTTTCCGAAACGGTCGCCCCCTGGACTACTCCAGCGTCCGAGACCGAAAGGACGGCCTGGTCGGCGGCGACGAGTTCTCCGTTGAGATAGGCGAGAGGTTGTGGCATGGTGGCTATCGTATCGGCTCACTTGTCCGGTGGCCAAGTGAACCGAGTTGACGGTGTTGAAGAATTGTCGAGTCGCGAGATTGTCGAGGGAAGAGGCACATGGATCCGTTTTCTGCCATCACGGCACTGTTGACGTTGACCGCGATGGAGATCGTGCTGGGGATCGACAACGTGGTCTTCATCGCGATCCTGTGCGGGCGGCTGCCTGAGGAGCAACAACCGCTTGGCCGCAGGCTGGGTCTGGCCGTAGCTCTGATCACTCGGCTGCTGCTGCTGTGCCTGCTGTACTGGATGCTCGATCCCGAAAATAGTGTTTTTACCTACGAGTTGGTGAACCTGACCGACGACCTGGGTCTTCCGGCCAGTTGGTTGCAGGACAAGGCGGGTGTGTTGCAGGACGAGATCAACAGTTTCACGGTGCAGGACCTGGTGTTGTTCGTGGGCGGCTTGTTCTTGATTGGCAAGAGTGTGCACGAGGTGCACGATACGATGGAGGGTGAGTCGGCGTCGGAGGCGACGGGCAAGGCGGTGAGTTTCACGAGTGTGATGATGCAGGTGGCGTTGCTGGATGTCGTGTTTTCGCTCGACTCGGTGATCACGGCGGTGGGGATGGCCGAGGACCTTTGGGTGATGGCGACGGCGATCATCATTGCCGTGGGTGTGATGCTGGTATTTGCCGATCGGATCAGTGGATTCATCGAGGCAAACCCGACGGTGAAGATGTTGGCGTTGAGTTTCCTGATCCTGATCGGCGTGATGCTGACGGCTGAGGCGATGGGGATGCACATCAAGAAGGGGTACATCTACTTCGCCATGGCCTTCGCCCTGCTCGTCGAAATGCTCAACATGCGAGCCCGCCGCAAGACGGTGTAGTGCCCAAGATGTGATCGAGAGCGAAGCAAGGGGACTCAGACCGTCGCTACAACGCCCACCTGAAGACCTCTCGCTTTGCTCGGAATGACAGTGGTGCTTGGTGTGGGTGGTGCTTGGTGGTTGGATCAGGGTGGGTGGTTCAGGGGGTGAGGTCTTTGTATTGGGCGAGTTGGTTTCGGTCGAGTTCGATGCCGAGGCCGGGGCCGGGGGCTGCGGTGGCAGTTTGGGGGCCGAGGTTCAGGGGTTTGGTGATCAGGTCGGCCTGGTGGTACAGCGGGCCGATCAGGTCGGCGGGGTAGCGGTGGCTGTCGATGGCCGGGTCGGCCAGTGCCAGGTGCAGCATGGCTGCGGTGGCGATGCCCAGTTCCAGGTTGCTGCCGATGGCGCAGGCGATTCCAGCCTCCCTCGCCAGGCTGGTGATCCGTCGTGTGGGGGTCAAACCGCCGTGTTTGCCGGGATAGACGGCCAGGATGTCGACGGCCTGATGCCTGATCAGCTGCACGGCATCTGCTTCGGTGAAACAACTTTCGTCGGCCATGATCGGAATGCTCGTCTGGCGTCTCAGTTCGGCCATCGCCTGTGGGTCTCCGGCGGCAATCGGCTGTTCGGCGAACTGAACGTCGAAGTCTTCGAGTGCCGCCATCATGCGACGTGCCGTGGCGGTGTCCCAGCCGCAGTTGGCATCGAAGCCGATCGTCACATCCGGCCCGGCCAAGTTGCGGACTGCCGCGAATCGTGCCAGGTCGCCGGTTTCGTCCAGCCCCACCTTGACCTTCAGGCTGTTGGCTCCCCAATCGAGGAAACGACGAGCCAGCCCGACAGCCTTGTCGGTCTCGAAGGCTCCGACGACCATCTTGATCGGGACCGACTCGCGGACCTTGCCACCCAGCAGGTCGTAGACCGGTGCGTTTTCGGCTTTGCCTGCCAGGTCCCAGACGGCCATTTCGACAGCGGCCTTGGTGAACGGATTGTGCCGGATCACCTCGTCGATGCGTTCCCACGCCAGGTCGGTCTGGCGTGGATCCAGTCCGATCACGGCCCCGGCGATCAGCTGATCGATCGCTGCCAGGCAACCGGTTCGGGTTTCGCCGCTCCAGCGAGGAGCCAGCGTGGCTTCGCCGAGGCCGATCAGCCCGGTGTCGGTTTCGATCTCGACAATCACATACGGGGAGGTGATGTGTTCGCCGTGAGCCGTCTTGGTGGTCAATTCGGGGATCAGTGGTACGTGGATCGGCGTGGCGGTGACCCGGGTGATTTTCACGTGTCGGAGCCTGTGGATTGGGGGGCAAGTTCAAAGACCGGTCGGTCGGGGATGCGGACCACGGCGAACGAGAGTGCCGCACAGGCGTAGAATCCGGCGTGGACCAGGATCAGCAGTTCCCAGCCACCTCCGTTGATCTTGATCGCATCGACAAGAATCCCGACCAGCGGTGTGATGGCGACTCCGGCCAGGCAGCCGATCATGTTCGACGCTGCCGAGACGACCGCGGCACTCTTGCCACCCAGATCGATCAGCCCGGTCCAGACGGCCGGGTTGGCGATGCCCGAAAAGGTCGACCCGATCGTGATCAGCAGCACCAGTTGGCCGGGCGTACTGGCGTAGGCCGCACAGACGGTCAGGATCGTGGTGAATGCCAGGGCGACGCAGGCGAGTCCGCTGCGGCTGAGTGTGCGGTTGCCCGTGCGTTTCTGGATCGCGTCGATCACGACTCCGCCAATCAACGCACCGGTTATGACACCCACCAACGGCCATGTCGCCAATCGTGATGCTTCCTTGACAGTCAACCCGTGGCCCCGCTCGAGGAATTCTGGGAAGTAGGTGACGTACAGGTTGTAGCCGGCTGCTCGAAAGGGGGCCTGGACACACATCCAGAAGATCGATGCGTGAGTGATCATCTGCCAGAGTTTTGGCGAGGGATCGGGTGTTGCTTCGGTATGGGCCGGGGCGAAGTCAGGCGTGGGCTGAGATTCTTCGGTTTGCTCGGAATGACAGTCGTCTGGTGGCAGGGTGTCGACATCTTCTTCGTCGAGTGTTTTGACCCAGGCGTGTTGTTCGGGTCGTGTGCGGAAGACGAGCCAGAAGACGATTGCCCAGGCGATGCCGACCAGCGAGTAGGCCTGGAAGACCGAACGCCAGTGCATGACCTCCATCAAGCGTCCGGTCAGCCAGAACGAGACGGCTCCACCGAGCGACATGGCCACACCGATCATTGCCGAGACCGAGCCGTGCAGACGTGGTGGGAACCAGTCCTTGATGACCTGAGCCGTGTTGGGGACCAGTCCGGCCTGGGTGAATCCGAATGCGAGTCGGCTGACCATCAGCGGGAACAGCGAATAGACGAACGACGTCCAGACGGTGATCAGTGACCAGAGTGTGCTGAAGAGTGGTAGCGAGTTGCGGGTGCCGATTCGTAGCCCGATCAGTCCGCCGGGGATCTGAAAGATCATGTATCCGATGGCGAACAGGCTGAAGACGTAGCCCATTTTTTCGCTGTTGAGTCCCAGTTCGGTCTGGATTGTCGTATTGGCGACTGCCAGGCAATGCCGTGTCAGGTAGGCGCTACCCGAAGCCAATGCGAGCAGCAGCAGGACGACGATCCTCAGGTGCAGTGGAATGTGGAGCCTGTGGCTGTTGCCCTCGGTGGGTGACGGCAGCTCCGGTCGAGTCATTCCAGCATGCCTCGCAGCGCGTTGGCGGTGACGGCCGAGATGCCGTCGTCGATGGGCAGCGAGAGAGTCCAGCAGAGCGATCCGGCCGAAAAAACTCGGCCTCCCGACTCGGTGTCATAGCTCACCAGGTCGGCTCCCGAGTTGTCCGGGTTGGTCCCTTTGGCCAGGTGCCTGAGATGACCGGGCGAGTCGGGACTGATCTTGTCGAGTTCATGACCCGAGGCACCTCCGGGGCACCGTTCATGCAGGCTGCCGTGTCCGAACAGGTCCCCGGTTGCCAGGCCGGTGTCTGCGAACACCGGATCGGAGGCATCGATGACCCGGTAGGGTGCACCGGACTGGAATCCCGAGTGGGTGTAGGCCAGTCCCAGCAGGTGGGCTTCGGATTCGCCTCGCAGCGAGTGTTCTCCTTCGCGACGGCAGAGCATGGTCTGGTTGTCGGGGAACTGGACTTCGGCGTACATCCCACAGCCGGCCAGGTACATCAGTCGTCCGCCGTTGTGATGCACCCAGTGCTTGACCCGGTGGTACATTTCCGGAGACCAGTACTCGGGGTGCGTGTTCAGCACCAGCACGCGGTAGGATTCGAGCGGCACTTGGTCGAAGTGGAGTTCGGTTTCGCTGTAGAGGTCGTAGGCGAAGTGTTCACGATCGAGCCATCCCAGCAGTCTCCATTCGCCGGGCGCGAGTGCCGAGGCCATGCGGCCACGGATCGGCGACGTGATTTCGTCGGCTTCGGGGATGACGACACTGGGCGAGGGTCGGTCGAAGGACAGTGGTGCGGCGGTGTCCTGATAAGGCCAGGTGCCGGGATGGGTGTAGCGACCCAGATCCTGGCGTGAATTGACCACCGGTTCTGGAGTCAGGCCGTCTTGGCTGAAGTAGTTACTGCGTCCTCCGAACCGATTGTAGGCGTTCCAGGTGATGGTTGAGGCGAGAACGCAGATGTCGGATTTGGGTGTACGAGGCGAGACGATCCAGGGGAAGTTGGTGAAGCGGCCGTCGAGCGTTGTGGCGTGCAGGTAGTAGAGTCCGCTGCGATCGGGAGCCACGAGTGAATGTTTTTGAAATTCGAGCGTATAGCCGGTTTGGTTCCAGGCGGCGCCGGTGCCCGAGTAGTCGTGGTCGGGGGTGATCTGCATCATCGCCCGATCGCCGTGTTCGTCGCACCAGCCGTAACTGGTGATGAATTCCTTGCTCCAGCCGTAGCGAAACAGGTCGAGCCGAAAGCTGTGGTTCGAGTGGACTCGGTATTCGGCCGTTTCGCCCGTCCGGCACCAGCCCGGCCACATGTAGCCAAGGAACCCGTCGGAGAGCAGTCGAAACAAGTGTGGCCGGCCGTTGGCGAGAGTCAGGCGGGTGCGTTTTGATCCGTAGCCAGGGCAGGCGAGGATGGCTTCGTAGTCGCCTTCGGGGAGGTCGCCGTAGAGAGCGCCGGATGGTGTTGCGGTCAGTGTCCAGCTGCGATCGGCCTGTCGGAATTCCACGACCGCGCCGCAGACGGCCGAGTGGTTTTCGTCGCTGACATGGCCGATGAGCATGGTTGGGTTTCGGGAAGGCCTGTGCGGCTTTCGTAGCTTAGAGTTTCTTGATACGGATCTTGCGGAAGTGGATGGGTGCCCCTTCGGACTGCAGTCCGATGGGGCCCTTGCGGTTGATGTAGGGGCCGGCTTTGCCGATCAGCGTGCCGTTGAGACTGGCTGTGAGCACTCCGTTTTTCGAGACGATGTGCAGGGTGTTCCATTCGGTGTGCGGCTTGCGGGCCTTTTCGCGAGCGGCCTTGTCGCCGTTGTTGCGTGGCCCCTTGGCTCCGCCCATCGCGAAGATCATCGCCAGGTTGTCGTAGTGACCCTGCACCTCGACACACGCCGGCCAGATCTTGTGCTCGCCGGCGATGTAGTTCAGCACGCCGCTGTTGCCCTTTTCCTTCGGGTAACGGAACTCGAAGGTCAGGATGTAGTTCGAATAGCTCTTGGTGGTGCAGATGTAGCCGTTGGGCTTGCCGTTGCACTCGATCACGTCGCCGTTGACCTTCCAACTGGCCTTGTCGCCGGCGGCGACGAAGAAGTCGCTCTTGAGACTCTTGAGAGCGACGAAGCCCTTCTTCTTTTCGGCCGCGTTGCCAGGCGATGTGGCCAGGCCGATTGCGAGGAGCAGTGAGGCGATGAGTGCCAGCGGGAGAATGCGACGGATCATGGTGTCGGGTTCCTGGTGCGAGTGGTGGTGTTCGGTGGATTGAGAAGATTGTTCGTGGTCGTGGTCGTGGTCGTG